>SDBS01005087.1_pt1 | contig 12865 bp, 12 predicted proteins | sample 2277091 | NCBI WGS metagenome assembly SDBS01 (sample SAMN10404972, study PRJNA504765) | marine sediment metagenome | isolation source: marine sediment core GS10_PC15, 163 cmbsf | place: Arctic Ocean: Southern Knipovich Ridge | collected 2010 | reverse complement strand
TAAACAGAGTTCGTATGACTTTTGCCAGACATTCAACTCTTTGTAATTCTTTAGCATTTTTATCCGCCTGTTCTATGGCGGATCACTCGAACCCTTGAATCCTTGACCCCTTGAACCCTCTGGGACTACATCACCTCACTTGAAGATTATTCACTTGACTTGCCTTAATTAGCTACTACTAATCGGGAGATGATCCATAAAATCTAATCATGTGGAAGAGCATATATAAAAATTTCAAAGGGCTATGCATGAAAGCAATTTATCGGTCTTGTTAAAATGTTGATGGCATGTTTATTGCCTTGGTTTAGTAGCTTACGACGGGTTATTTGCGCAACAACTCAATCTATTTTCTTCACCCTGGTGTAAGATATGAAAAAATGTTACTCTTAGAGTGGAATCAATTTCTTAAAAGTACGACAAAGTGTAATATGGGTAAATTCCGGGTTTGAGGTGAGAGTATGAGAGGATCGTACAAGTTAATATCTGGTATCATTTTATTATTCGGTTTATTCGGCCTATTTGCCTGCTTCTCTTCTGAAGGTAATTCGAAAGAGGAAAAATGGGATATCAGAAAACAGAGTGTTGAAGTAAAAGCACCTGATTTTGTTCTCGAAGACCTGAAAGGCAATCAGGTTATGCTTAGTGACTACAAAGGGAAGGCTGTCCTTTTGGTTTTTACCGCAACATGGTGCCCTTATTGCCGTGCGGAAATTCCCCATTTAAAGGAAATATATTCCAAGTATAATGCAAAAGGGCTTGAGATCATTTATATCGATATTCAGGAAAGCAGAGAGAAAGTATCTTCATTTATGACTAAACATGATATCCCTTTTAAAACTCTTCTTGATAAGGATGGTAAGATCGCATACCTATTTGGCGTACGAGGAGTACCGACCAAATTTCTGATTGGTAAAGAGGGAACGATCCTTTGCATGGCATGTAGATCGATTGATGTTATGTTGGATATGTTATTTGGTGCTTAGCCTTGAGATCGATGAGATTACAAGGCAAGTTATTCCAGTTGAAGGCGAAGTAAAAAACTGGCTCAAAAAGCAACTTAATGCTGAAGTACAGTTAAAGGAGTAAAAAAATGGAAAAAAAAGTGCTTGATGCTATGAAAAAGGCTGGTAAACCTGTTCGGCCCGGTGAGTTGGCAAAGATAATCGGAGAAGAAAGCAAAGAGATTTCAAAGATAATAAGTGGGCTTAAAAAAAAGGGAAAGGTGATATCTCCAAAAAGATGCTACTATTCACTCAGCGATGAATAAGCACTTTTAAGGCTAAGAAAATTGTTCCGTTTTGGAACTCCTTATTATTTGTAAAAGCGATAAAATTAGGCTTTGCTTGCCGCTAATCATCCTGGAGTATTATTGGATAATCCGCCAAAAACCGGTACAGGGTCGCCCGGCCCACACCGAGAATTTTAGCAGCTCTGGCCTTGTTTCCCCCTGTCTTTACCAGGGCCTCTTTTACTGCATCAATGTCGAGTTTCTTTGAGGGACCGCGCCTGGATACCGGTCTTTTGTATTGTCTGAGTTCCATGGGAAGATCATCAGGTAAAATTTCTCTTCCTTTGCATTTTACAATTGCAAACTGAATGGCGTTTTCAAGTTCCCTGACATTTCCCGGCCAATGATAGTCCATCATCAGAGACATGGCATCATCTGAAATGCCGGGAGGATTTTGATTCTCATCCTTTATAATCCGGTCGAGAAAATGGTCAATAAGAAGCGGGATGTCGTTCTTTCGCTCTCTGAGCGGCGGCACGTAAATGGGAACAACGTTGATGCGGTAATATAAATCATCGCGAAAGTTGCCCCTTTCCACTTCGCGCTTCAGATCACGATTGGCGGCACTAATAATACGCACGTCCGCCGAGATGGTTTTCTCGGCACCCACCCGCTCGAATGTCCCTTCCTGAAGCACCCGCAGCAGTTTTGCCTGCACAACCTTGGTCAAATCAGCCACTTCGTCCAGGAATAGGGTGCCGCCATGAGCCAGTTCAAACCGCCCCTTTTTATCCCGCAGCGCTCCGGTAAATGAACCTTTCACGTGTCCGAAAAGCTCGCTTTCCAGCAATCCTTCCGGCAGCGCACCGCAGTTGACAGGCACAAAGGGTTTGTTTGCACGGGGGCCTTCGTTGTGAATCGCCACTGCAACCAGCTCCTTTCCCGTGCCGCTTTCTCCCTGGATGAGAATGGAAACATCGACTTCGGCAACCTCCCTTATTGTTTCGAACAGTTCTTGCATCCTTACATCGCGTCCTATAATCCCGGCAAAGCTCTGCTCCGTCCTCAGGCGACGGCGGAGTCCGTTCAATTCTGTTATGTCTTCAAGCATGACAATCGCGAAACTCTCGCCCTCGTGCTCGACCGGAGCAGCACTGACAAGTAGTACATGGTCACGGGCTTCTCCATTAGTCAACAATTGAACCTTTGCCCTATTCCGGTGTACCTGTCTTCCGCCAAGAGCCTCAAGTGCCGTATTGCGAACCAGACAGGTCTCGCACTCATCCGCAAAACCACACCCTTTTGGACTTTTAAACGCATGAATGCACCTTAGAGCTTCCCCCGCGCGCTTATCGATCGCTTTTGCCTCGGAAATTCCGAGAGCCCGTACCAGTACGTTATTCACCGCTTGAACCCGTCTGTCGCGATCAACTATAAGGACCCCGCAGGGAATCGATTCAAACAGGTTCTTCAGGAACCCTTCCTTATCCAGAAGTTCGGCAATAGGTTTCATTTTGCACTGGTAATCTATTGATAAGATATTTTTTTTAAATAAAGAGCTTAAAGAAAAGATGATTGTATGTCAATCCCAAATCAGATCCATATCCATATCATCCCTGATCCCAAGGCGTGTCAGGACAAAATCATATTTTACAGGATCATCAGGAACGTATTTTTTAAAACCGGATGTTATCTCAAGAGCTGTAAGCATGTTGGCCTGTTTTTGTCTTGTAAGACCAAGCCCCAGGCTTATCTTATGCATGTGGGTATCAAGCGGAACAATCAGTTTCGACAAATTCACGTTCTCCCATCCTCCAGGGTCGACTCTGTCTTTTCTGACCATCCATCTTAAAAATAGATTCATTCTCTTGCAAGCACTCCCTTTTTCAGGCATTGCAACTAGATGTCCAGGATTATTTTCCCCGGCAATAAGATGCCCTGCAAAAAAAGTCATCGCAGGAATTACAGTCTCATCATCAGGCGACATTCCATTGACAAAACATTCATTTAGAGAGCCAAACCGGCTAATAACTTTTCTTGCTCCCAAAAGCAAAGCTGCGAGTTGATCTCCGTCGGCAAACCTGTGTGTAAAACCTTCAAATGCTCTGCAAATGGTTTTATAAGTGGAATCCATTAAAAACAGATAAGGAAACGGATTCATAATATTCAGCACAAATGAAACACTTTTCAAAATTTGCGCGACCCTGCCGTATGCAAGTGAAGATGCTATCAACCCGACTATTTCACGGTCTCTTATGTCTTTATATGAATACAGAAATTCAAGGGGATCAGGATGAACGTACCTGCGTTTGTTATATAAATTATATAAATTGTCCAGTTTCCCTTTAATGTTTTCTGGAAGCATTTTGATTCAAATTTTCTGCACTGCAATTATGACGAATTCGTAAAAAGTCTTTTGCGAACGCAATCAATTATTATTTATGCGCGATAGCAGGGATCAAAAAAAACGCAGAGCGATTTTCGCTCTGCGCTTTGTTAAATACTCTATATGTTTGCGCTTCAGGCAACATCCTTGTTGTAGCAGGTCAGACAGCATTGAAGGCATCGATTCGATTCATAGCGGGCTTCTTCTTCGGTAATAACAAGGTCTGCTTCAACAAAGGATTTAATCCGTTCATCAACCGGAAGCTCCGGCATCTTTGTCCTTGCTGATTTCTCTATTCCCTCAACAGATTCGAAAATCGATACCGGGATATTATCTTGAAAAAGCGTTTTTGCAGGTGGTGTTATTTCTTCGCCGGTCATATACATATGGATCGAGCGGACTGCTCTTCGGCCTCCGCTGATGGCATCGACAACAAGCGCAGCACCGGTTGCGGCGTCTCCTCCGGTAAAAATATAAGGTATGCTCGACTGGAGAGCCACCGGATCAGCAGAATCGATGGTATTCCAGCGGGTCAAATTCAGATCCTCGGCAAGAAGTTTACTTTCATCCTTGAAAAACACATCCGGCCCCTGCCCGATGGCGGTGATCAGCATATCGATATCGATAGTGGCTTCAGAACCTTCAATCGGCACCGGCCGCCGTCTTCCGCTGGCATCCGGTTCGCCAAGCTCCATCTTCAGGTATTCAAGCCCTGTGACATTCCCTTCATCATCCCCGATAACGCGAGTCGGCGCCGCCAAAAAGGTAAATTGTATTCCTTCATGTTCGGCCGCTTCGATTTCAACCATGTTGGCGGGCATTTCTTTCCGGGTCCGGCGGTAAACAATGGAAACCTCTTTAGAACCCAGGCGAACCAGGGTGCGAACACAGTCGATGGCCGTGTTCCCGCCGCCGATCACAACACACTTTTGCCCGAAAAGAGGCTGTTCTTCAGCGCCATCGCCCTGCTGCCATAAAGCAAATTTTGTCAGAAAATCGATTCCAGTATAGCAGCCTTTGAGATTCTCGCCTTCAACGCCCAGATTATAATCTTTCCAGGCTCCTATGCCAAGGAAAACAGCATCATATCCGTCCTTCATAAGCGATTCGACGTCAAAATCGCGGCCCAGCATTACGTTTGGTTTGTGCTCTATTCCCAAATCGAGGATCCCCTGGATTTCCCAGGCCAAAACCTCCTTGGGGAGTCGATATTCGGGAATTCCGTAACGAATCATTCCGCCGAGTATCGGCATAGCGTCAAGGATGGTGACATCATGGCCGAGTCGGCGCAGAAAATAGGCACAGCTCAATCCGGCCGGCCCGCCGCCGACGACGGCCACTTTTTTGCCGGTGGAAGGGGCGCATGGTATGGGAAAACGACGTCCCGAGTTCATTTCAAAGTCGGCGACAAAACGTTTCATCTGATTGATGGAAACCGCTTCATCTTCAATACCCCTGCGGCACTTATCTTCACAGGGATGAGGGCAAACACGGCCGCATGATAACAGCAGAGGATTTCGCTCCCGGATTGTATTGACGGCGCCTTCGTAATCACCCCTGTTAATTTGGGCGACGTATTTTGGAATGTCAATTTCAGCAGGGCATGTCTGCTGACAAGGAGCGATGCGGTCATCAAACTGGTTGAGATGGAGCAGTCTTTGAGACATGGTTTTGATTTCCATGATGTCTTTGGGACATACTATTTTACATGCTCCGCACCCTACACATTTAATCTCGTCGACAACAGGATATCCTTCAGGCCCCAGTTTAAGCGCATTAAAAATACAGGCCCTGACACAGTCACCTAAACCAAGACATCCCACTTCACATTCTCGCTTGCCGCCATATAGGGTTGCAAGTGCCTGACAGCTGTTGATACCCATGTAGAAATATTTATCGACCGCCCGATTGCCGCCTGTGCACGTGTTGTATGAAAGGATGGCTTCCGCAGTACCTGGATCTATGCCCATTACACCGGCTATATTTATCGCTGCTTCTGCGTCGGCAACAACACAGGCTCTGGGAGACGCTTTACCTGCGACAACCGCCGCTGCTGCGGCCGAACATCCGGTATATCCGCAACCCCCGCAGTTTGCAGCGGCCATGAATCCTTCCACTTCGGCAATTCTGGGGTCTTCATAGACATAAAAAACCTTTGAGGCAATACTCAGCATAGCCCCGCATAAAAACCCCAGGCCCAACATAAAGAAAAGAGCTGTATACACAATTACCTCCTAATAATACACATTGACTATTGACTATTGAAAATTTATGGAATTCTATCTTTTCTTATAGATGATCCGATAATAAAATCTTCAATCTTCAATCGACAATTTTCAATAATAAATGCCACGATCTTTCAATCTTCAATCGACAATCGACAATCATTACACCATTCCTTTAAAAGAGAAAAATGCAAGTGCAATCAGTCCGGCCGTAACCAGTCCGATGGACGTATCTTGGAGCGGTTTTGGAACCCTGGCCAAAGTAATACGTTCACGAACTCCTGCAAAGATAATCAGAGCCAGGCCGAAGCCCACGGCAAACCCGAACGATGCAAAAAGTGACTTCATAAAACTTAACTCTTCATCGATATTTATCACACAGGCGCCCAGTACGGCACAGTTTGTGGTAATAAGCGGCAAGAAGATGCCGAGTCCGGCATACAGGGCAGGTATGCTTTTTTTCAGGAACAACTCAACAAACTGAACAAGGGACGCAATAACCAGGATAAATGCGATGGTTCTAAGATATACCAGATCAAACGGCACTAAAAAATAATGATAGATAATCCAAGTGATGACACCTGCCAAAACCAGGACAAAAACAACAGCCATGGACATGCCGACGGCTGTCTCCATTTTCTTTGATGTGCCGAGAAAAGGACAGTTGCCCAGAAACTTGGCGAGCAGAATGTTGTTTACAAAAATGCAACTGATAATTATTTGAAAATAGCCCATTTCGCTCATTTATCTTCTCCTCTTTATTGCTCAAACAGGTTCATGATGCAAAGCATCAGTCCGAGACAGACAAAAGCACCTGGTGCTTGAATAACGAATGTAAACGGCTCAAAGGAAGGCCCGAATACCGATCCCCCGTAACCATAAAGGTTAAAAGAACCGGTTCCTAAAACTTCCCGAATACCTCCAAGCGCAGCCAGGGAAAGGGTAAATCCGATGCCGATGCCCAGACCATCGGCAATGGAACGCACAATACCATTTCTGAATGCAAATGCTTCGGCGCGTCCCAGAACGATACAGTTAACCACAATCAGTGGTATAAACAGACCCAGTTTAAGAAACAGCGGGTATGCGTACGCCTGCATCACAAGTTCTACCACGATAACAAATGTTGCAATGATGATGATAAAACAGGCGATTCTTACTTTTGGCGGAATGATCTTCCGCAACGCTGAAACCAAAATATTTGAGCATATCAGGACAAATGTCGTGGCAACTCCCATTCCGATCCCATTTTCCATGGTTGTGGTTACACCCAACACCGGGCATAGACCCAGCACAAGCCGAAATGGAGGTATATCCTTCCATAGCCCTTTGGTAAATTCCTGAGTGATAGTCTTAGCCATCTTGATCTCCCTATTTGTTGAATGCCTTTAGTTTTTCAGCAAGCTGGGGTTTCAGTTTTTGATATATTTTGCCGGCGTCGGTCGCGGCACCGCAAACAGCCCGGGAAGTAATGGTAGCGCCGCTAATGGCGTTCACCTGTCCGCCGTCATTAGTGACTTTTATCGGTTCGATTAAGGAAAAGCCTTTAAATTGAGCCGCAAAACCGGGATCATCCTTGGCCAGTGCTCCCAGTCCCGGGGTTTCTTTGTGAGTGGTAACACTGACGCCAACAATCTTGTCGTCGTCGATATTGACCCCTACCATAAAGCCTAATTCACCGGCAAATCCTTTTCCTATACTTTCAAATGCAACCGTGTTGGCCTTGCCGTCAAATATACCCACAAAGAAACTTCTTTCAATATCGCCGTCCTTGATTTTGAACCGGTCAACGATGGAATCATTGGATGCTCCTTCGAGTATTGTCTTGATTGCAGGTCCTTTAACAAATTTAAGCTGTTGGTTTTCGATCTGAGCAGCCGTTCCATCCCTGAGACCGGCAAGCAAGCCGCCCGACAAGGCTGATAAAACTGTAAGAACGACGACCATTTTTATCAATTCACACATGTTAAACAACCTTTCCAAGCGCTTTGGGCCTGATTTTGTCCACAAGTGGATTTACAAGATTCATCAGCAGGATGGCTAAAACCACGCCATCAACATTGGCTCCGATATTTCTTATGAGTACAGTCATTATGCCGCCGCCGGCGCCATAAATGAGCATGGGTATAAAGTTGACCGGTGAAGACGAATCCTCGGTCGCCAGGAAAAAAGCGCCGATCAGTGTGTAACCGGTTAAAAGATGAAAAAGAGGATAGGCGTAATTAGCGGGATTATTCAGGTTAAACACCAGGGCTGTAAAATATACACCTGCCAAAAAGGAGACCGAGATTTCCCAACGGATAAACCCTCTGACAATGAGATAGATTCCGCCAAGAATAAGGCCCAGCCCAAAGGTTGCACCGATGCCGCCTGCCTGCTGCCCTATTAAAAGATCAATCATGCTATATTTAACGATGCCGGCCGGGCCTAACTGTTTTAGGACGGAAAGCGGATAGGCCATGGCAAAGCCAAGGTCATAGTTTACAAGTGCTTCATTAAAATCAAAAAAATCTTTCCAGGATACCATCAGTATAGCCAGACCGATTAGGACCGGGTTGAAAGGATTGCCGCCGATTCCGCCGAAGATGTGCTTTCCGATAACCACCGCAACAAAAGTGCCGGTGATAACCAGCCACCACGGAGATGTTGCCGGCAAAAGCATGGCAAGCAGAAGGCCGATAACCGCGGCATTGCCGTCGCCGATACTGACGGTCCGCCTTGTCACTTTGTTTATCGCCAGTTCCCAGATAATTGCAAAGGAGATGGAAAGTGAAACCACACCGACGGCAGGTATACCATATTGGAAGATACCAATTAAAACCGCCGGCAGCGCTGCTAACATCATGTGATAACTTCTATCCGATATGCTGCTCCCGTCGTGGCAGAAAGGGGCGTGTGAAACTATGAGTTTTTTCTGATTAAGCATTCGTTTCCTCCGCTGTACTGATCCGGCCAAGTTCATATTTTGCCAACTTTATATAGTGAAAAATCGGCATTTTCGATACACAAACAAAGCTGCAAAGACCGCATTCTATGCATGAATACAGGTCGTATTGTTCTGCGGCCTCTTCATATTGCCCGGCCTCCAGAAATCGAATAAGCATGTTGATCGGGACCTTTGCCGGGCAGATTCTGATACATTCGCCACAGTTGATACAAGGGTAGTCTGAAACAATGGCTACGTCGTCTCTATCCTGAACAATAACGGCATCTGTATCCGCTTGAACCGGATAACCCTCTGAATAGACCGAAAAACCTGTCATGGGACCGCCAACAATTACGCGGCCTTTTTCGTGCAGGGTGACGTCAAAGGCCTTGAAAATTTCACTGATAGGCGTTCCGATCCTGGCCGTTACAAGCGTTTTTTCCCCATTTTTATTAACAAACGTTATCGTCTTGGTTACAGGAATGCGGCCATCATCAAATGCTTTACCAATAGATGCGACTGCTTCGGCGCTAAAAAAACATACGCCCATATCTTCACAGCTTTTTCCCGCCGGCACCACCTGGCCCAAAATATTTCGCACCATAAGAAGAGGAAGTGTCGAAGGATATTTAGAATCGACGGTCATTATTTCCGCTCCGCTTCCAGCAGCATCTATTGTCAGGGCTTGTGGCACGGCAAAAATAATATTATCAATCCCGGTAATTTTCTTTAAAATACGGACTCCGCTTTCGATTGCATTTCTATCTTCCCTCGTGACATACTGGTTCGTGGTGATTAATAAATCGCCGTCAACACCGCAAACTATAATGGTATTAATCGATTTTTCGGGATCTGAGAAGATCTCAAAAGACGGGTTGCCCGGCGCGCCGGTAAGATAATTTATGGCGTTGTCGAGGGTTGGATCTCCGGCCGGCGCCTTGAATTGATCATCTGTTTCTTCATTCTCATCTACATCAATCGATATGGCGGTATAAGACTTGCCATAATCACCGATGAATGAAGAAATGGATGATACTGTTCCTGTAACCGTAGAAATTACATACGCATCACTATCTTCGGAGTAGGAAAGCTTCTGGCCGGTTTTAACCTTATCCCCGATATTAAATAATATCGAATCTTTATGATCATAGGATCTGCCTAATAAAAGGGTAGCCTTTTTAGAGGTCGGAATTTTTTTCGGCTCCGGCTGTGTAATATCCAGGGCTTCATATTCCATCCAGGGCTTTGCCAAACCGATAAAAGATCTTTTTATCATTGTTTAACCTTTATTGTTTTTCTGTATTACGGTGAAAGATTATTTTAAAAAGCCGTAGCCAGGAATAAAAAGGCTAACGGCTTACATAAAGTGGCACCAACTGCATCTTTTATCATCTTCAGCAGGGCCGATATCACTCTCTTTATGACATTCTTCACATTGTGAATGGAAGGCATCAGCTCTTTTTGTCATCTCCGAATCTTCGATTTCGTCAGGTTCATGACATTCGTTGCAGGCTTGTGGAGTTGCTTCACCTTCAGCAGGAATTTGATGGCAGTCACCGCAGGCCCGAAGAGATTCCTCTTCATCCTCAGGGTGATGATGACAGTCAGTGCAGGCAAGACCATAACCTGATTCTGCCGTGTGTGTTTTGTGATCAAATAAAACTTTTCCTGCAACAACTTTGTACATTACCCTTACCGGTTCCTCCGGCGCTTTTGCAGGAAAGGCTGCATAGCTTATAACACCCACAACTAACAGAATAATAGCCAGGCAATAAGCCAGCTTCAGTTCTTTTTTTGAAGTCATTTCAATCGATTCCTTTCAACGTCTTATCGTAAAATCGTAATCATGGTGGGCGTAAAACCAAAGACGTCACGTATCACAATGAAAAAATGCTTTCAAGTCCTTTTTCGACAAAAAGTTAAAATGCCGACCTGTGCTGCTATGATCAAACTATAACCCTAATTGATCGTAAACAAAACGGGAGAAATATTTTATGTGTTTAATTTTATTATGCATTTTGCAGGTTTGGATGTATTTTCGTAACTCTTCTATAAGTGAGATATACATTTTTGAACAAAATCCCATTTTGTTTACCCTTCGGGAAAGCCGATGAAACCACTTCTAATGCGATGCAATTATTTCCCGGTAAAGCTCCAGGTATCTCTCTGAAACATTTTTCCAGGTATATGGGTGCACCAGTCCCAGCCCTTTTTCTATCATTTCTTCTCGAAGAATTCTATTCTGTAAAAGCTCGGACATAGCAGATGTCATATCTTCGATGCTATTCGGGTCAACAAGATAAGCCGCACCACCTGCTACTTCAGGCATTGCGGAAATATTTGATGTGATAACAGGCAATCCCATCTTCATGGCTTCAAGAATAGGCATGCCAAACCCTTCATAAAGAGAAGGATAAATCAATAAACCGGCCATTCGGAAAAGAGAATCCAGCTCTTGTTCTGTAATATAACCGGTAAACACTATTCTATTTTCCATGCCTGTTTCTCTGACCGAAGCATCACATATTTTTTTCATCTTTCTTTGATATGGTGCACCGGATACATTGCCGGTTATTAGCAACTTACCCGAATACCCCCAATGGTTTACCAACCCTGCAAAAGCATGAATAAGCTTTACAATATTTTTCCTCTCATGAATACCGCCTACGTTCAGAACAAAATTTTCATTTATTGCAAATCTGTTTTTGGGTTCTTTTTCCAGGGAGGGATCCTTAGGATTTGCCTCACGGAGCCCATTTGGAACAACCTTTATTTTCTCAAATGGAACTCCTACTTTTTTTGCAATATCCTGCTTTGAATAATCTGATACCGTGGCGATAATATCATTCAGACGGCATGCCTTTCTGATTCCGGGTTTATCAGAAAAATATTTCTGAACAATCCCATTGCCTCCCTGAATGTAAACGGGATAACATCATGCACAGTCAGTATTGAAGGGGCATTTTTACGAAAGGGGAAACTCCAATTATAGAAAAAATGAATAATATCAGCTTTTTCCGACGATGCAATATCCTGAATGATATTTGAATCCAGCTTCACGTTTTTTAGGGACATTGCATGAGTTGACACATCAAGAGGAATTATTTTTAGATTTTGATGCTCTTTAAAAATATTTTCTACTTGTTCAAGTCTGTTTCTCTTACAGAGAATAACAACTGAATGCTCAATACTTATGATATATCTAGTTAGTTGGATAACACCCTGCTCAACACCACCAACAACGCCATCATATTTTCGAAAATCAAAAACTACTTTCATGTTAACTCCCATAAATGGGTGGCTTGGAACATCAGTTTAGCTTATGGTTTAAGGAATTAATTAAAAACTCTTTAATAGGCTATCAATATCTGTAATGGCAAGACCTACGGATTCATCAGAAGCACCGTAATAAACATAAACTTTCCCGTCTTTTTCAACAACACCATTAGTAAAAACAACATTGCCGAAGAATCCTTCTTTTTCAAACGATTCAGTAGGAGTAAGCAACGGAGTATCAGCTCTCCGAACTATTTTAGACGGCTCGTTAAGGTCCAAAAGCAAACAGAATAAAGAATATAATGAATTATCTCCTTTACCATGATAAATAATTAACCAACCATCGGTGGTTTTGATAGGTGGTGCACCGCCACCTATTTTCATTGATTCCCACTTCATGTCTCGAGGGCGTGCTATGCATTTATGATTTCCCCAATGTAACAGATCGGGAGATTCGCTGTACCAGATGGAAGCCTTCCCAAAACCCGAGTTATTCGGCCTGTGAAGCGCTATATATTTCCCCTTTACCTTTTCAGGGAAAATAGCGACATCTTTATTTTCCGGATGGAAAATTATCCCCTTTCTTTCAATTGTTACAAAATCTTCAGTCACCGCAAGTGCTGTAGACCATGAATCCTCAGAAACAACGGTAAAATTAATATAATATTTTCCATCAATGAAGGTTACACGTGCATCCTCACACCCGTATTTTTCAGACTCATCTACCGGATATATAAATGGTTTATCTTTGACAGTGAAATTAACACCGTCCTTGCTTCTTGCAAGTCTGATATGGCTCATTGTCGAAAGGAAGTCTTGACCTT
>SDBS01005086.1_pt1 | contig 12865 bp, 9 predicted proteins | sample 2277091 | NCBI WGS metagenome assembly SDBS01 (sample SAMN10404972, study PRJNA504765) | marine sediment metagenome | isolation source: marine sediment core GS10_PC15, 163 cmbsf | place: Arctic Ocean: Southern Knipovich Ridge | collected 2010 | reverse complement strand
TGTTGCCCCTGATAATTGTCGGGGTGCCCCTATTTGCTGCCACTTTTACTTATGCAGCCGACCTGCGCCGGGGCTGGCGGGCCCTGGCGGTGGCTGAACGCCGCCAACATCTGCACCAGTTGCTCCTCAGCCAGGGTTACAGTCGGCCCCAGGTCATCGGCCTGCTCCTGGCCGGTACTGCGTATCTATGCTTGTTAGCTCTGCTGTTAGTAGTGCTTATTGAGATCAGCTTTATCCTCAAGGCGCTTATCATCACCGTAGCCGCTTTGGGGGGCCTACTGGTTTTCTATATGATTCTGCGTCTCCTGCCCCGCTCGGCCAGCGCCAAGCCCTCGGCCCATCCCAGCGAGGTAAGATTGCTGGGCGTGCGCCTGCACGCGGTTAGTCTGGATGAGGCCCTGCGCGAAGCGGAGCAGTTCATCCAGCAAGACCGGCCCCATATGATAGTTACCTCCGACGCCTCAGCCGTAGTGCGGGCCCGTATGGATGAGGAGCTTCGCCAGATTATGGAAGACGCCGACCTGGTCACCCCCGATGGAGCCGGAGTGGTGCTGGCGGCACGGATGCTTAATCTCCCCGTGGATGAGCGCTGCGCGGGTGTTGATATGGTCCAGCAGCTCTGCCAGATAGCCGCCCGCCTGGGCCGATCAGTATATTTGTTGGGCGGGGAGCCTGGGGTAGCCGAGGCGGCCGCTACCCAACTAAAGGCTCAAATTCCTCATCTTCAGGTTGCCGGCTGCCACCACGGATACTTCTCACCAGATGAAGAGGCCCAAATAGTTGAGCAAATCAAGCAAACCCGCCCCGCCGTGCTTCTGGTAGCCTTGGGGATACCCAAACAGGAAAAATGGATTAACCAGCACCTCCAGCAACTGGGTGTGCCCGTCTGCATAGGAGTGGGCGGAGCCCTGGATATCATCTCCGGCCGCAAAAAGCGGGCGCCGGTCTGGATGCAACGTGCCGGCCTGGAATGGCTATACCGGACCATCAGAGAGCCTCGCCGCCTCCCGCGCCTGGCCGCTTTGCCTCAGATTCTGTGGATCACCATCCGAGAATTGTTGGGCCGACAGCCCGCCGATGGCCCCGAGGATCAAAGCACCCCGCGGTAGGTCCTCTTGCCAAACGCCCTCAGCTTCGGTATAATATAGCAACTTAGAGCACGACTATAACGCTGATACTTCCCCAACAGCCGTGCTTGGACGCCAGCCGGGGCAGGCTTCAAAGAGAATAGGTGGGTTGTTGACGCTGACGTAATACCCCTTACATAAAGGAGATGCCGTAACAGTGCCTCAAATCTATTTTATAGATGTAACTAATCGCGATGGCGAGCAAACATCCCGGATTTCCCTGTCCAAGCTCCAGAAGACGGTCATAAACTGGCTGCTGGACACTATGGGAGTCTACCAGTCGGAGATGGGCTTTCCTCTTATCCCCCATGAGCGCAACTACATCAATGCCAATGTCGCCCTGACCAGCAATGATTTGGACAATGGTGCCTTGATTAAGCGTCTTCAGCTTTGTGGCTGGACCCGCGCCGTAGCCAGTGATGTAGAACAATCCCTGGCCCGCACCGACCTCCAGCACTACCAGGTCTCCATTTCCACCTCCGAGCAAATGCTCCAGTGGAAGTTCGGTAACCGGTTCTCGCGGGAAGATATCATTACCATGATGGTTGAAGCAGTGACCACCGCCAAGGAAGGTGGAGCCATCACCGTGGGTACCAATGCTGAGGACGCCTCCCGCAGCAATCTGAACTTTCTGATTGAGTTCGCTCAGGCCGGCAAGGAGGCTGGCGCCGACCGGTTCCGCTACTGTGATACCCTCGGATACGATGACCCCGTCCGGATAGCCGACCGAGTGGGACAAATCGCGCAAGAGACGCAGATGCCCATAGAGTTGCACTGCCACAATGATTTGGGTTTGGCCGTGGCTAACTCCTGCGCTGGAGCTGTCGCCTGCTGTGAAGCCGGCCAGGATGCCTACATAAATACCACCGTCAACGGGGTCGGAGAGCGGGCGGGTAACGCTGATTTGGTCTCCTGCATACTGGCTCTCAAGTATTCAGCCAACTGGGGGGCCAGCCGTTTGCTCGCCCCGACTACTGACCTCACCCAAGCCTGGCAAATCGCCAACTATGTCAGTCAGGCTTTGGGGGTGCCCATACCCATAAACCAGCCCGGCGTCGGCGCCAATGCCTTTGCCCACGAATCCGGCATTCACGCTGATGGTGCTTTGAAGGACAGGTCCAACTATGAACTGTATAACTTCGCTGACCTGGGACGAGGCGAACCCGAACAGACCCTCACCGGTCGCGTTATTACCACTGGTGCTCAGGGTGGTGCCTCTGGTCTGGAGCACGTATACAGTCAGATGGATTTGGCTTTCCGGGATAAAGACCATGCCCGCGAAACTCTCCAATTAGTGCAACTGGCCAACTTGCAGAACCAGGCGCCGCTGACCGAAGAAGAACTCTGGCTCATTTATTATTATCCTGAGCAGGTGCGCCAGCTTCTCACGGTGAATCCGTAGCTGCGGAGAAGTATTATATTGACCATAGGAAACTTTTTGTAAAAGGGTCTTGACTTATTTTCGGAGTTCGTGTATAATAATATTTAAATAGAATTGTTCAAGGGGGGCAAGCTTATAATCTGCTTAGGAGAATGTATGTTATGAGTACCGGAAGAAGTGTCGGTCTAATTGTATGTGTCCTTATCCTGTCTGCAGTGGCTGTCCAGGCTGATACGTGGTCCATTACTTACTGGTCTAACACAATTGCGGACCAGAACCTAGACTTTATTACGGATTTGACCTTTGAGAAATTCCATTATGGATATCTGGGCACCTTGCAGAGCATTGAGCTTACCCTCTACGGCCATGTCGCCGGCTCAATGGGCTACGAGAACCAAAGCCAGAGCGAAGACCCAGTTGACCAAATAAGCGTAGGCATGAACGCAACAATGTATTTGTACCGCCCGGGAGATATCTTCCCTGGGGATCCTCCAATTGTTCTAACGATACCCACTATAACTGAAACTACTTACAATGTGCCCCAGTATGATGGGACCCCGGATTACGGCGGCACCTCCGGGCATACGTACAGTGGCATTGATGTGACGAAATCTGAATACAGCACACTCACCGACGGTTCTGACATCACATTGTTCAGCGGCCTGGGCACCATTGACTTATCTGTTGACGCTCAAGGGACTTCATTCGGCTCGGGTGGCAGCAACGTCATCCGGTTCTGGGACGAAGACGCAGGGGCGTGGGGAAAGGTCAAGTACACCTGGGAAGGTGAGGATATTCCCGAGCCAGCCACAATGACTCTGTTTGGACTCGGACTGCTTGGCTTAGGCGCCTGGCGCCGTCGCCGAATGGCAGCCTAACTCATAATTCAACCCAAACTGAATCACTTAGTTCGCTTTAATTACTGCTCGAAGCGCTTTCCCATTTAAGCTTCGGGCAGTATGCTGAATAGAGGCGATATTCCCATGCGACCTGAATCACTGAGTTTTCTCCAATCGCTACTGTCGGCCCCGTCCCCATCAGGCTTCGAGCAGTCTGTTCAGCAGATAGTACGTAGCTATGCTGAGCCGTGCGCGGACGAAATCCGTACTGATGTTCACGGCAATGTCATAGCGGCGAAGAACCCCAATGCTACTCCCCGGGTGATGCTGGCCGGCCACTGCGACCAGATTGGCCTGATGGTCCAGCACATCACTGACGAGGGCTACCTCCATTTCTCGGCTATCGGCGGGATTGATGTCCCCTTGCTGCCTGGCAGCCGGGTCTACATTCACACTGCCGATGGTCCGGTCATCGGAGTGGTTGGCCGCAAACCTATTCATCTTCTTGAGCCTGATGAGCGAAAAAAGTCCGAGGTAAAGATCCATAAACTGTGGATAGACATCGGCGCTGAGGATAAAGAGCAGGCTCAGAAAACGGTGCAAGTCGGCGATCCCATCACTTTCGAGTTGGGTATGCATCAGCTCCTCGGTGACCTGGTAACTGCTCCTGCCTTTGATGACCGCGTAGGGGTTTTCGTGGTGATGGAGGCACTGCGCCTAATAGGTGACCGCCCCCTGAACTGTGCAGTATATTGTGTCTCCACCGTGCAAGAGGAGTTAGGCCTACGGGGAGCGCGGACCAGCGCTTTTGGCATTGAGCCTCAGGTGGGTATCGCGGTAGACGTGACCCACGCCAGTGACTATCCTGAGGCGGAAAAGGCCGTAACCGGTGAGATCAAACTGGGCCAGGGACCGACCATAGCCCGAGGCGCTAACATCAACCCTGCCCTGCATCGGCTGCTTGTGGACACTGCTGAAGATAGCGACATCCCTTATCAGCACGAACCCGCCGCCCGCGCTACTGGTACAGACGCTAACGCCATGCAGATTTCCCGCGCGGGAGTGGCCGCTGCCCTGATAAGCATTCCCAACCGCTATATGCACACTGCCGTGGAAGTTGTTGCTCTCAGCGATCTGGATAATGCTGCCCGCTTGCTGGCTGAGATGGTAGCCCGCATTGACCCCAAGCTTGATTTTACTCCTATGTGACACTTAAATATGCAGAGGCCAGAGAGCCACTTATTACAGGATTCTGTCCTCGCTGAGGACTGTCGGGCTACGAGTCTATTGCCTCCCGTACTGCTTTTCCTATCTTTTGCAGATCAAAAGGTTTTTGAACGATACCTTTCAGTCCTTGGTCTCGCAGCTCGGAGACTTTCTTCCTCGCACTATAGCCGCTGACTAACAACACTCTCACATCGGGGTTGACGCGGGTGGTAATTGCTTCGTACAGCTCATCACCGCTCATTTCAGGCATAGTCATATCAGTTAAAACCAGGGCAACTTCGCCTTGGTGACTCTTATAGACTTCAAGGCCTTCTTCGCCATTGGTAGCGGTCAGAACGGTGTAACCTAACGACTCCAGCATCATACGCCCCGTCTCCAGCACGGTGGAGTCGTCTTCCACCAGCAGCAGGGTTTCTGAGCCACCCAGCAGATGCTGGGCGGTATTCTCACTACTTTCGGATAGTGAGCCATCGCTCACCGGTAGATAGACTTTGACTTCAGTACCTGAGTCTACCTCGCTATAGACGTGAATGTGGCCGCCGTGGTCCTGTACAATTCCGTAGACCATGGCCAACCCCAGTCCGGTACCCTCCCCGACCTCTTTAGTGGTGAAGAAGGGGTCGAATATCTGCTTTTGTAGCCCTGAGCTCATCCCGCAGCCGGTGTCGCGAACCGACAGGCAGACATAGTCACCGGCAGTGACATTGGCGTGTCGACGGCAATAGTCTTCGTCCAAGCACGCCTCGGCTACTTCTATGGTTAGTTGGCCCCCCTTAGGCATAGCATCGCGGGCGTTAGTAGCCAGGTTCATGATGATTTGCTGCATCTGCGTGGGATCGGCCTTCACTAACGATAACTGGTCAGGCCATAGCATCCGCACCGTGATAGTCTCGGGCAATGTCCGCTCCAGCACTCTTCCTGTTTCCTTTACCACGGGCAGCAGAGCTACGGGCCGTTTTTCGCTGACGGTGCGGCGACTGAAGGCCAACAAAGATGCAATTAGCTCGGCTGCCCGTTTCCCTTGTTGGGGGACTTTGTGCAGGTACTCGTATACTTTGCAGCCGGGATCAGTGTGTTGCAGGGCCAGTTCGGTCAGGCCGATCATGCCGGTAAGCAGGTTGTTGAAATCGTGGGCCACTCCCCCGACCAGCGTACCGAGGGATTCCAGTTTTTGGGCCTGGAACAACTGCTGCTGAAGACTTTCTCGCTCCTTTGCGGCCTCTTTCCGCTCGGTGATATCTTCCCCTGAGCACAAAGCTGCGTAGGTGTTGCCACCTGCATCGGTAAGCGCACTATTGTGGAAGGCAATAAGCTTTTCCTCGCCGCTTTTGGTCAGCAGAGAATTCTCATAGTACTCAACTGGCTCAACATCTCCCGCTATGATCTGCCCGAAAACCCCTCGCACTTCCTCTCTATTCCTCTCGGGAACTAGCAGATCAAACCAATTTTGCCCAATAAGCTCCTCCTCATTATAGCCGAGAATGTCGCAGCCTTTTTGATTCATGCGCCTTATCTTTTCCTCCTCATCAATAACCGCCAATAACACTCCAGCCACATCAAAATATCTCTGGGCTCGGTCGTGCTCAGCTTGTATCTTTTCCTCCCACCGCTTGCGCTGCGTGACATCGCGCAATACACACTCGAATGCCACGACGCGACCTTCCTCAACAAGCGGCAAGGCACTGACCTCTACCGGAAGCTGCTGGCCGTCTGAGCATATCATTCTAAACTCAATGGTCTTAGTCTCAGCGTTTTCTGCAGCATCCTGCATAGCTTGGGCGACCCTTACCTGATCCGCGTCCGCTATGTACTCAGTTATATAGTGTCCCAGGTGTTCTTCGGGGTCATAACCGGCAAGCTCTTTTATAGCCGGGCTAACATACTGAAGAATACCTTCAGCAGATATCTGGATAATTACATCCCTGATGTTCTCAACCAGATTGCGGTACTTACCCTCGGATTCGGCAAGTCGCTGCTCAGCTCGCTCGCGAGCCGCAATGTCGCGCCTAAGCCTTTCATTGGCTGCTTGCAGCTCCCTCTGTATTTCTCGCGATAGCCTTTCAGCATGCCACTTGGTCCGTAACGCCCACACGAATCGCCGAATCTCCACGGCATGAAAAGGCTTCTGAATGTAGAGCAGTCGGTGGGCTGGCGGGACGCGGCGGGCAATTTCCTCAGGATCGAAGTCAGAGTAAGCCGTCACCATGACGATATGTATGTAGGGGTCCAAAGCGCGGACGTGCTCTGCTGTCCATACACCATCAGGGCCCGGGGGCATACGCACATCAATAAATGCCGCGGCAAACGGCTGACCCTCCTTGATACTCACCCGGACAGCTTCAACCGCTTCGTCGCCCTGATGACAGAGCACCAAATCAAGGTCAGCAGGGTCGGTTTCTGCCATGCCAGATTGTGCTTCGGAGAGATCGCCGTGCAGCCTTGATGTGCGTCGACTTGTAGCGTCGGCAAAGACATGCCGGTATGACTCCAACACTGACTGGTTATCATCCACAACCAGGAAACGTACCGGCCGTCGTTCGGCCTCGCTGGTCTGTGCTTCTTCCGACTTGTCCGAAACCAACAGATACTCACTGCCAACAGCACTTACAGACATAAGCTAATGTTTCCCTCCCTTTCGCAAACAAGGCAAAATCCAGATGACATCCGACTACAACACTGCCCACCGGCGCAATATCATCTGGCCTTGGGGGCCCCGTGGCCTCTGGCCCATATTAGCTGGCACAAGGAGTAGTCATGGCAGTGTGCCTTTTAGTGCCTGGTCAACAAGCACAAGCAGCTCGTTTCCCGTCTTCTTTTTGGTCACATAACAGTCGTAGCGACGGGATGCGTCTACGTTGTCGCTTGGCGGCTCCGGGAGTGCCGACACCATTACTACCGGAATGTCTTGCCATTCGGGAGTGCTACGAATAACTTCTAAAACGGCCCAACCCGACACGCCCGGCATCTTTATGTCCAGCAGGACCAGATGAAAGGCCTTCGCTCGCAGTGCGGCGAGCGCCTCGCGCCCATCCGGTACCACGGTGACCTCATAGCCGGTGCCCGTCAGAACATACTGGTATATTTCGCGCATTACTGCATCGTCATCAGCGGCCAGAATGCGTTGGCTCATAGTCGACCTCATCAGTTACGGATATATGTTAAGTTTACTATACCTTGAGGTTATCTTGAGGTATGTATACCCTATGTAACAAAAGTATAAACAACAAAGCACGCTCCAGATCTCCCGCGCGGGAGTGGCCGCTGCTCTGATAAGCATTCCCAATCGCTATATGCACACTGCCGTGGAAGTTGTCGCTCTCAGCGATCTGGATAATGCTGCCCGCTTACTGGCCGAGGCTGTGGCTCGCATTGATGAGCAAATTGATTTTATCCCCCGGTAGCAGCCAATAACAAGTTGGGAGGGTAGTCATCCTCGGCCTATCAGTCCCCCTCTGCCCCCTCGTGGGGCCCCGTTCTTCTTCACTGACCGCCTCTCAATCCGGTTACTTGCCAACCACAATAAATTATGATATAATGTAAATGATAGGTAACATAAGCCAGTGGCTATCCATTATGGGGGGATAAGCCGCAGAGTAGTTGCAGTTGTTTCTGTCGTGATTGCCGCGCCCCTACTCGAACTAATGTCATATCAGTAGCCATAGATGACTCCACGTCCCATCCCCCCTTCATTTCTCACGCTTGGTTGTACCTTGATGTTCGCCTAGGACTGCGCTAGTTGGAGCACACACGCGGGTGTGTTAGCTGGTACTCGCCCACGCCCAGGGAGGGACCTACGCAGTGCTGAACAGGCAGGTGACGTGGGAAGTTGGTCAGTGGTGGGACTCCTTGTCGGTGGCTGCTAAAGTGGTAGTTGCGGCTACTGCCGTCAGCGTAGTGGTCGCCCTATCCGCATGGATTTATGCTGCCTACTCCATCCCTTCGCTCGCTTCCCGGCCCGACTCCGGGCCGAATGAGGTAGCCCCTATTTCCTCCTCACTCCGCCACCTGCTCTCTCTTCCCCTACCCGGAACCCGCCAGCGCAGTCAGCTTGAGGCTGCCGACAACCTGTCCCGTGCCTTAGAAGCCTTTGACAATATCGCCACTGCTAATGTGGTGTTTGCCCAGCCATACTCACAATCGCCCCCCTCGGCGGCTCCTCCCCGGCTGTCAGTACAGCTCCACTTCTCCTCCTCCACCACCCCCACTACCGAGTGGATACAGAATATAGTAACCTTTCTCCTCCACAGCGTCCCCGACTTACAATTAGAGAACTTATTGATAGCTGACGGCTCTGGGCGACTCCTCTTTGCTCACGGTCAGGTAAATCCCCCTCTGACCCCACAGCCCATAGCTTCCAGTGAAGCTATACCCGCCCCAGCAACTATGTCTGGGCCGTCACTTTCTTGGCCGCTGCTGATTTCCTTATCTGCAGCCGCACTACTTGTCATCTTATTATACGTTCTACTCAGCCGCCAACGCCGAGCGCGTCAATCGGCTCCAGTATCCGACATTATCCTCCCCACCGAGTCGGCGGGGCCATCGCCATCTTCACTTCCCTTCTTAGCGCAACTCAGTGCCCCCCAAATTATTGCCCTGCTCGGCGACGAACGTCCTGAGGTAGCCGACCTGGTCACTCATTACCTACCTGAGGACAACATAATTGACCAGGTACGGCGCACGCTGAACCTCTCCCCTACCGGCCCGGCTCCATCCCAGCGCACAGTCCGCGAGGATGTATTGACCTCGGTGAGTGCGGCCCTACAGGCCAAGTTGTCGGCCTTGGACAGTGTTGATGAGAGTCCGGCCCCGGTAGCCCAGACTACTTCCGGTGGTGATAATGATGAGTAGCCGACTGCTGAAGAAGACAGCCTTAGACCAAGCGGGAGTGTTGGTGTGCCCGGTGCAACTGCCGGCTAACCCTCAGTCCCCCGCCCCTCCTGCCGCGTCCAACCCTGCCCCCCAGCCTTCTTCCTCCGATCCACCCACGACCCAAATCTCAGAAGCAAGGCGCTTGGAGAATTTGGTCCACGATCTCATCACCCAACTGGCCCATGATAAAGAGCGACTGCTTGAGGAGCTACAGCCGCAGGTGGTACGCTTATCTATTGCCATTGCCCGCCGCATTGTGGAAGCCGAAATCCGCCAGGACCGTCGCATTGTCCAGCGGACGGTGCGCGCCGCTCTGAAAGAACTCGCTTATGCTTCCGGGCTACGGATACGCGTCCACCCTGACGACGAACCCCTGATCCAACAAATTGTGACTACTGACGACATGATTATGAGTAACTTTGCGCCGGTTATATTAGTACCCGATCCCAGCGTCCAGCGCGGCGGTTGTGTGGTAGAGGTAGAGAGTGACCGCGGTATCATTGACGCCACCATATCAACGCAATTCGTCCAGCTCCAAAAATCTCTATTGGCTTACATTCAAGATTAGCACCTGTTAGGCGATGATGGGCCCAACCGACATCCTGATCAATCGGCAAATACAGCGCCTTGAAGACCTCACTCACCAGGTAGAATCGGCCAGTCGATTTCAATGGGCCGGCACCGTCACTGAGGTCTCCGGTCTGTCTATTGTCGCCCAGGGCCCACCCGCTCAAATTGGCGAGGTCTGTACCTTACAGCCACCTGACGGCGCGCCTATCTCCGCCCAGGTAGTAGCCTTTCGCGACAAACACACCGTGTTGCTGCCCTTTGACTCACTGCATGGCATTGAACCAGGGTGCCGAGTTGTGGCCAGTGGTGAGCCGCTGCAGATTGGTGTTGGACCTCAATTGCTGGGCCGCGTGGTAGACTGTTTTGGTCATCCGCTCGATGATAAGGGTCCCCTCGTAACTGAGCTGCGTCGCCCACTTCACCACGCTCCTCCCCATCCCCTTCACCGCCGCCGGGTTACCGAACCTTTGTGGGTCGGCGTCCGGGCCATAGACGGTCTGCTGACCTGCTGCGTCGGCCAGCGGCTGGGGATTTTCTCCGGAGCTGGCGTAGGTAAGAGCGTTCTGCTGGGGATGATTGCCCGCCACACCAGTGCCGATGTCAACATCATCGCTCTGGTAGGTGAGCGCGGCCGCGAGGTCCTTGACTTCCTCCAGTGCCATCTGGGTGACGGCCTGGAACGTTCGGTGGTGGTGGTGACCACCTCTGATCAGCCCCCCCTGCTGCGCCTGCATGCTGGTCTGGCTGCCACTGCCATTGCCGAGTACTTCCGCGATCAGGGCGCCAATGTTCTGCTAATAATGGATTCACTGACCCGCCTGGCCCGGGCTCAGCGAGAGATAGGGCTGGCAGCCGGGGAGATGCCCACCACCGGCGGCTATCCTCCTTCCTTGCACGCCGTCCTGCCCCAGCTACTTGAACGCGCCGGCGCTACCCAGCAGGGCAGTATCACCGGCCTGTACGCCGTATTAGTGGAGCGCGACGATATGCAGGATCCCGTCGCCGACACGGTCAATGCCATCCTGGACGGGCGCATCGTGTTGTCCCGCCAGCTCGCCGAGTCCGGCCACTATCCCGCCATTGATATCGCCGCCTCTGTTTCTCGGCTGATGAACGAGGTCGTCGGAGAGGACCACCGCCACGCCGCTACCCAGTTCAGAGCGCTGTTAGCTGCTTACCGCGAGGCCAAAGATTTGATAAATGTCGGTGCTTACACTCCGGGCACCGACCCTGATGTTGACCGGGCCGTCTCACTATACGATGAGATGAAATCCTTTCTCCGTCAAACTCCCGAAGAGTATGCTCCCCCCTCCCAGACCCAACAGTCACTGGTGGAGTTGATGGGTATCTAATGTGGCCACAAGAAAGGGATAGCACAGTATGAACGTTCAAACAAAGAAGATACTGGTTGCGGGCTGCATCGGCCTACTGGTGCTTGCTACAGTCGCAGTAGTAGGCGGATATCTTGCTTACCGACGTTTCAGCCCAGTGCTTGCGGAAGTACTGCGGCCATCACGGCTCGAGATGCCCTCTGATATAGAAACTCCTTCGGTGATAGTAGGCTCTGGGTTTGTTTCAAAAAGCATATTCTTGGAGGCCAAAAGAGCAGGCAGTGTCACAGACATTGTTGTTGGCGAGTTGGACCCAAGTCCAGGAGTTGAGATAGGGATTGCCGGATCGGAAGGTGCTGTGTTTGTGGACGAAGAGGCAAAGGTCAAATCATCGGTGATATTTGTTGCCTGCTGGCCTCATGTGGACATTATTGATGTGGATGGTGACGGCACTTGTGAGTTCATGAACCGCGGCTCGTGGGCCACGCCTGCCTCATTGATCAACCATAACGGAAACAAACTTTGGAGTTACGGTCGAGGTATGCCAGGCATAGACGACATGGCAGCAGGTGATATTGATGGAGATGGTGCCTTAGAGTTTGTTGTCGGCTTCAATGGCGGGGGCGGGGTACATTTGCTGGAGACAGACGGCAAGAAACAGTGGCGGCAGCCCGACGGCAACGTGTGGCACGTTGAAATCGTAGATACCAATGGTGATGGCAGCCTTGAAATAGTCCACAGTAATGCACGAGGAGAAATCAAAGTCAGAGACGCACAAGGCAAGGTCATCAGCCGGGCAAATCCGACCCCTTACATTTCTGCGTTCTCCCTATGCAAATGGCCCACCAAGAAAGATCGAGAATATGTGTTGCTGGCCGAAAATGACACGATTTGGCTGTTCGACTTTAGTGGAAAATGTATCGCCGAGCTTGAGGCACCAAGATGTGGTACACTTGGCCATGCCCGAGGCGTGCCAGTCAGGATTAAGGCTGATGAGCCGGAGCACTTTGCCGTAGTTGTTGAGTTCTGGAATTGGGAACGAACCGTCCTGTACATTTATGACCCGGCGGGGACTCTGGTATATCAGGAAATACTTCCCGAGGCGTGTGCGGCAATTGCATCAGTATCGTTAGACGATTCAGAGGCAGAGACATTGCTTATAGGTGGGCAAGGAAAAGTTTGGCAGTACAAGGCCGGAAACAAGACCAACACCTGACAACATACAGGCCGAACACCAACTACCAAAAGCATCCGTTCACAGCCGGTGAGTTGGTTCACCAGAATGGTAAGAAGTCGTCGCGAATCCGTCAGCGTTGCCACTAACCATGATAGGCCCCACGGGGATCCATGACTAACCGCTACCAACGGCTGGACAAGATTCTAACCTACCGCCTCCGGCGCGAACGGCTCTGCCAGCGACGGGCAGCTATCTGTCACCGCTGGCTTCAGGCTGCTCAGGGGCGGTTGCTCCGGTTGCGTCAAACAGTTGATCAAGTGGGGGCCAAACATCCGCCTGCAGGG
>SDBS01005085.1_pt1 | contig 12865 bp, 37 predicted proteins | sample 2277091 | NCBI WGS metagenome assembly SDBS01 (sample SAMN10404972, study PRJNA504765) | marine sediment metagenome | isolation source: marine sediment core GS10_PC15, 163 cmbsf | place: Arctic Ocean: Southern Knipovich Ridge | collected 2010 | reverse complement strand
ATGGAATTGTAACCATGGATGTTTATCATGTTGATTTGTACAAATCAGAATTACTTCTTTTCCTAATAAATATCCATAAATCATTTCTTGTATTGTTCCGTATGATAATTTTCCATTTATTATTATAATAATACAATCACATTCTTTAATTAATTTTATATCATCTTTAACTATATTAACAAAATCTAATTTATTATAATAGTCATTACTAGAAATATCACTTTCTTTAAATATTTCATATTTTCTCATTGGAAAAAATGGGTTTATGATTTTAATTTTATTTTTGAATCTTTTTTCTAATTTCGTTTGCCACTTTCTAATTTCGTTTCTACTGTCAAATGGATGTGCTAAATAATATGTTTTCATTTTTTTCCTATTTTTATTGATTTTTTAAATTTAATTCCTTTCCATATTCTATGTTAAAAATAATATGTTATTAATCTAATTACAAAATATAGACCGATTGGTTTCCAATCATGAAAAATAAAGAATGCTGTAATTACTCCTAATATTTCCCATATGAGACCTTTTGCTATTGTTCTTAAATATATTTTCATTTTTGATTTTGAATTTTATCATATGTTTTCATTAAATTATTAAGTTGTTTTCCTCTATTAATATCTAGCCATCGAATAAACATAAGTGGATTACCGTGTGCTGATATATCTCGACTAAATTTATGATGTCGTGCACATAAACATATTCCATTATCAATATTCCATCTAAATTCTTTTACTTCTCTCGGAATAATATGATGAGTATGTACAAATTTTATTGCATCACAAATAACACATTGACTCTTATCTCTTGCTTTTACTTTTTCTCTCCATTCTTTATCTTTTTTATTTATTTCTCTTTTTTCGAGTCTTTTCAATTCTTTTTTAGTAATCTTTTTTATTTTTTTATCTTTCTCGTCTTTCATCTTTTTAAATCTATTACTATTTCAGTATCACATTTTGGACAAGTATAATGAATAATCTTTTCAGTTTCTTTATCTGCTTTTATTTTTTCATTACATATTGGACATTTAGTTAATTTTTTTGTTTTCATTTTAATTATTTAATTTTACTAATCTTTTGTTTATATAATTGAGCTGTTTTTTTACCAAGTGCACCTTCTACTTCTTTAGCCCAAATAATTTCCTCTTTTCCTTCTCGTTTAACATCTTCAATCATTGCAATTATAACTTCTCTGGTATTTTCTATTTTATCTGGATTATTTAATTTATCTAAAACGTGAGTCAATCTCATTGGAACCACCCATTCTTCTGCAATCGCTTTTGCATCGTCCCAAAGTTTTTGTTTTTCAGGACTCATTACTTTTCTTTTTGATAATGTTTCCCTAAATTCATCTCGTTTATGTTTAACAATTATACGATTTCCATTATTTTTAGTTAATTCAATTAATGGTCTTAATACAATTCCTTCTCTTATTTTATCTCCTTCAATGTTATTTTTTCTTGCTTGTATAGAGGGTAAATCTCTTTGTTTATCTATTTCTTTTAAATCAGTTGATATTTTATTAAAAGATACAAATTCTAATTTTAATTTATCTGTAACATCAAAAGCATTTGGAACATCTAACCAATTATTATCGACCTTAACATCAAACACAATAAATTTTAATTTTTTACCATATGTATCTGACATCCCTTGACATTTTCCACCATAAGCTTCTCCATAAATAACTACATCACATTCAAATAATTCTTTAAATCTTTTAGTTAATTTTTCCTCATCAAATAATTCAATAAATTTTTCATGTTTTTCTCCACCACTAAAAAATATAACTTTTTCATCTTTCCATATAATTTTAGCAGATGTTCCATGAATTTTTTCAAGAGCGTAACATTCTTTAAATAAAAGAATTTCTCCATTATTATATAAATTATCTATATACATATATCCCATTTTATTTTTTCTTGCCAACCTTTTTATTTTCTTTAATTGTATGATTTTTTATGTATTCATTTAATTTTTCTTTTAAATTGAAAATTGCCATACAATCATATCTTGGTTCAAAATCATGTTTTTGATTATATTGGCTTAAGCAATGTTCTACTTCAATTTGTTCTACATCATCTACTTCGTCAAATGTCATAACTAGTAAATCTTCAGGATAAAACCATTTAGTATAATTTTCCTGAAACTCACCGCATTCTGCGCAATGAAGGTTTAATCCTATTTCAGTTAATCTAAAATGTCGTTTTTCTTTGTAACCAACAACACCATAATCTAATTCTTCAGCTATTATACCATATTGTTTTTCGATATAAAATAAATTTGAATTGCAGTCATAGCAACTTTCCATAATATCGTTTTGTTTTAATCTCCAACGGTTGCCTGCTTCTATTTGACTTGGAGTTAATATTAATTTTGGTATTCTTGTTTGTTCAATCATTTTATTTTTTGTATTCACTCATTTTATTTTTAATTCTATTTGAAATTCCAAACATTTCTATTTGTTGTTTTCTTATTTTATCTTGTTGTTCCTTAAGTTTTTTTAATTCCTCTACATTCTTTTTCATCATATCTATGTAACTCATTTGTTCATTTATTTTAAATTTATTATAAAATTATTTCAAATTTAATTTCAGCATCTTTTAATAATTGAATAGCTGTATAGCTTAATCCATGATATACACCTGATTTATCACTACTTAATTGTTGAGTATTCATTAAAATATAAAAGGCATCAGCTTTATCTTTTCTATTTCCTTGAATTTTAATTGAATAACTTTTGCTACATTTTTCTACTGCATCCATTACTGATTTTCTTGTCATTTTGTTTTCATATCCTCCGGACTAATTATCCAACCTCTTGGAATTATTGTACAGTCGGTGCCACATTTTTCAGCTGTAGTGACCTCGTGAATTATTATAACAACTTTTTTTAATATTTTTGCAATCTTTCCATACGTTGTATTTTCAACCATTAAATCCATACCATCTTCCTCACCAGTAAGAGCTTTTATGTACCCATTGTCAACATCTTGCTGGTTTGCATCATACCATGTGATTTCTAATAATTTGTTTTTGTATTTCTTATTTAGAAATTCTTGTGTTTGGTTATTATCTTTCTTCTGTTTCTTCAGTTTTTTCATCTTCCTTTTTCCTCTTAATTTTTTGTATTATAAAACATTTACATATTGGACATTTTTCCCATTGCAAATGATATTTATAAACGATACCTTTTGGAATTGTATAGTATTTTTCATTCTCACAATTCTCACATCTCACCAATTTTTGATACTCAACCTCATTTACCATAACTAATATATTAATAAAATAATTTAGTGTATTTAAACATATTTTTAGTGATTTATATATATTCTAATATTTATATTGGACTATATGTGTTTAGCGGGCTTCCCAACCAACAACACTCCGAAGAGTTGGGTGACAATACATAAGTATGTTTTTTACGGACACGTTTCATTCTTATGAATGGGATGCGAAGAGCAAGATTCGAACTTGCCATCTCCAGTACTGTTTATCCGGTCGGAATGTTACCATTACACTATTCTTCGCTTAATTTAAAAAATATAAAATAATAAAATGAAGCTTTATCCTCTTGCTTCTAATATTGGAATGCCGGCTTCAGTTGCAATATAAATTACTTCACTTGAACCATCGTGTAATCCTTCAACCCACTTCCATTTAATGTATTTATCAGTTAACGATTGTGAAATAATTCTATTAGCTTCAGCAATTCCTTCTGCTCTAATAATATCTGTTGATTTCCTTAATGATGCTGCATCTTTTTCAGCTCTTGCTTCTTCAATCATTATTTGCTTTGACCATTCAGCTTCTGCCAAATCTGCCTTTCCACTCATTTCTTGTGACCATACATTATATGTTGGAAATATCCACATGCATAATCCAATGAATGCTAATACTAATATTATTATAAATATTACTCCTCCGAGGTCTGATTGTGCTTTTTTGTTCATTTATGTTTTACCTCCTTTTAATTGTTTGAATGTAGTAATAATATTAATGTTCCGATTAATAATAATATTAACATAATTATTAATGTTATTACTATGTTATTCCATTGTATATTATCTTTTACACAAATAAATTCACATTTATTTAAATCATTTGAATCACTCGAATCACTCAAACTTGCAATAATCGCTGGTCCAGCAGTATAGGAAGACGTAAATCCGATTTGTATGAAAAATATTAATATAAAACAACTTATTACAATTAATTTTTTCTCCATTTTATTTTGTGTCTCTTTTAAATTATTTAATATTTTAGTGTATTTAAATCTTTTGTATTTTTAATTCTATGAAATATCCATCCGAAATAAAACCACATCCAAAATCTTCTGAAGATGTTTGGTCTATGTACTACGCTTACTATTATGTCTTTTTTATTTCCGAAGGGGTATACAGAATATTTATATACTGGTATGTTCATTATCCTAAAATCTTCTAAGTCTTTTGGGTCGATGTATAGTTTTCCTTCTGCTCTCATTTTATGGTATCATTACCTTTTTTAATTTTCCGCATTTTGTACATTCTTGGAGTATTAAAATTGCTCTTGAAGTATATTCATTAAATCCATGAGTTCTATATCCTTCATGTCTTTCTTTTTCAATCCATTTATGTTTGCAAAATAATCCCATTTTGTTTTTATTGTTTTATTTTTACAACAACATTATTTAAAAAAATAATAATGTATTATGTTATTGTTATGAATCTTAAGGTATTATTCCTTGTCTTCTGTTGATTCTTCTTCCTCTGATTCATCTTCCGATTCTGCTTCATCTGTATTAACTTCTTCTTCTGTTTCTTCCGTTTCTACAGGTTCTTCAGTTGTTTCGGATGTTTCTTCAGTTTCTGTTTCTTCTTCTGCCATTTTTGTTTCGCCTCCGTTTTGGTTATATTATGTAAATATTGTCGCTACAAATACCATTACAAATACCATTACAAATACTATTGCTACTGAAATCCATATTGGTGATAAAACCCACCACCAGCTCCAATCAATTACATCTGTGAGTTTGAGTATAATAAATACTAATGTTAGTACACTTCCGAAACTCATTCCTCCTGATGAATAGTTATAGTTTTCTGTCATATTTCTTTATCCTCCTTGTATTTGTTTACCAAAAAGTCCATCCTAATGCCCACCATATTAATAATAGTGATGTCACATATCCTAATAATGATATCCAAAAGTTCACTTTATCTTTTTGTTTACCATGTTTGTTTGCAGATATTAACATACCTAAAAAAGTTACGATATATATTGAAATTAATCCCCAATTTGCCATCTTATTTTTTTGCCTCCTTTTCTTGTTTTAGTACTTTCTTTTGATATTTTAGGTTTTCTGTTATTTTCTTTAATTTATTTGTGATTATATTGACGTGACATTGTTGACATATTTCTTGTTTGCCGTAACCTCTGACTGCCATTATTGGTTCGAAAGCAAATGATATTGTTGCTTCTCTTGTTTTACATTTTTCGCATTTCATTTTAAGTCTTCCTCTGTTATGTTAAGTCTTTTCATCCATTTTTCAGTAATATCAAATGGAAATATAATTCCTTTTTTCATAATTTTAATATCTTCTTTTATCCACTTAATTGCTTCTTGTCTTAATTGAATTGAACTAATCATTGTAGGAAATGATTTTCCCATTGCTCTTCCTTCATTTTGAGGAAAGAATTTAGGCATATCCTCCAAAGTTTTTAATTCATCGCTCATGTGTTTCCCTCCATCGTGTTTCGCAGAATTCTTTGAAGTTGTTGGGGTTTTCTTCAATAAATTCGTTAATTAGTGAATTGTGATTGTTTATTATCCAAGTTTCCATTCGTCCGTCGTTGATTTCATTTACAGTTTCTTGGATGTTTTCTTGTTCTATTGTTTTTCCCCAACCATCAACTCCTTCTCTTCGTATTCTTGGATTATCCCAATCTTCTCTATTTGGTTTTGGAATTTCTATTTCAATAGGTTTTTTATTTTTTATTATTGGAACATCTCCAACATCTTTCATTTTTGGAGGCATCATTGAAGTTCCCTCGCGAATTTAATTGCTTTTTCTAAATCGTCAAATTCGTCATTTCTTATTAAACAATTACCCTTAATTTTGCATAATATATTTCCATTCTCGTCAACAATTAAATTTCCGAATTTATTTTCCTCAAAGATTTCCCAATCAGTTGCATTGATGTCATCCTTAGTTAATCCCGTATGATTTTTAGCTCCTTCTTGATAAACCATATCTAATTCTCCAAATTTATTTTCTCTTAAAAATTTATTTGGTTTTGATTTTCGAAATATTTCATGTTCTAATTCTTGCTCGACAGCCCACATGAATGTTCCTTTTGGATGATTATATTTTATATAAGTTTCTTTATTTTTATCTGAATGAACTAATTCACAATTTTCTGCTAAAAATAATTCAATTATGTTATTATCTTCTTTGGCTATTTTCATTGCTTCATCTTTTATAATTGAATATACTTGATATCCTCTATATTCCCTATCTTCTTCGAACCAGTCGTCGAATTTCATTTCTTTTTTATTGCTCCATTTAAAACTATTCACTGTAGAACCAGTTCCCAAATAATTATCATTTCCAACATAAAGAAAATCGCGTTCTTTATATAAAACTCTCTTAACTTGGCTACTCCAATGAAATCCGAAACCAAAAGCTATTAATTGTAATGTCTTACTTTTTTCAGGAGTATCGACTCTCCATTTAGTATCAATCAAATCTTCTCTAGTTAATTCTTTTTTTAATTTGTATTTCATTTTAAGTCTTTTTTAAAATCAATATCTAACTTGGTTTCAATGGATTTAATTTGTCGGTCTTCTTTCATTATTTTATTATGAATATCTGTAATGTTTTTATATTTATCAACAAGAATATTTAAATAATTTATTTCAGGTGAAAGCATTCGTTGTCCTGACATTGAACATTCCGTAACTATGTCAATATCAGTTGGTTCTGTTCTTTCACTATATATTCTGTATTTATTTCTTTTGTTCATTTTAAATAACGCTCCAGTGTTGTAGCAATTTAATTATTATCCATACTATGAAACTAGTAAATGCTAATCCTAATATTGCTATTAATATAAAAAATGTTATGAACCATTTTGTTGAATTGATTTTCATTTTAAATTTTCCTCAACATTAAAAAATGTTTCGATAAAACCGCATATTGCACCATTACATAATGCATTTTCATTTGAATTTGTATCTGCATCCCATATTTGTTTTCTTATTTTTATTGCTTCTTTTTTTAAATCATTATATAGACAAGTTCCGCACTTTTCTCCGATGGTATTACATCTTGAACATTTGTTGTCTCCAGTTAATCCGATTCCATCTAAAGTCTTTAATTCATTACTCATTGAAAATCCTCCGATGCTCTTCGGCTTGCCTTCTTCCAGTTTGCCTTTATCCAGATTGATAAATAAAAATAAAAAACAAATAATACTGCTAATGTAAGTAAAGTTCCAACTATACCTAAGAAGCCAAAGGCTAGGTAATTCCAAAATGTTATTAATGTAGTTGTATATGGGATTGTTGTACTTGTAATTTTATCGAACCAGTATCCGGCTTGAGCGAATATAATCCATATTATGATGATGAGTGGAAGGTATAAGAATTCTAATGCTTTTTGTTGGATGAAGTATCTGATTGTTCTCTTTTTGATTTGCTTTTCTTTTTGGTTTTTCTTTTTCATTTTATGTTATAGTTAATATTATTGTTTATTTAAACATTTTTATTGATAAATATATATAATTCAATATTTATAATTGACTATTTGTATTTATTTTTTCTTGTCTTCTGTTTTTCCAACAATTCTGGATTTTGGTAGATGTTTCCGATTATCTTGCATCCTTCCCACCAATTTACACAATCATAATTTTCTATTTCAATAGCTTTTGTAAATTCTTTTGTGGTTGTAACAATACCGAATTCATTTAAAGAATAACGAACTTGCCAAACTATTTCGTACATATCTTTAATTATGTCTCCTTCATAGATATCTTTTTTGTTTTTATCTTTTAATCCTGTGAATTGCATCGGAATAATATGTTTATGAGGACAGGTAATATTATGACAATCGCAATTATTTAGAATCTTTGTTCCGATAGCAGAATCTCCTGGAAAAGGTGGATAATACATTCTTCTCATAAATATACTCCAAGCTCTGAATTTTATTTCTCTCATCCTAATCCAGCTCATTCTAATTTGCCTCGGTTATTTAGTTTTATGCCTAATACTAAGAAGTTGAAGAATAATGTGTTGCCGCAGTTCTTGCAGATTAGTGGGATTGCTGGAAGAAATTTATTATCTTCGTGTAGCCATGTTGATTGATTATCCTTTAGTTTCATATGAATAACATCATCAGGGATAATAAATGAATTGTTGTTGCATACGTGGCATTTAAGTCCCTTTTTGTTTTTCTTTGCTATTGCTTTCTTTAGCTTCGCGAGGATGTTGGCTTGTTGTTTTTCGGTTATCATTTTGTTTTTTATTTTTCTTCTTTCTAATTGATTATACACTTAGTATTAATTAATTGAAAAGTATAATTACCATATAGGATTGAAAATGGTTCACATTGTAGTGATAGATTAGTCAATTGCATGATTGCTACATTGTAACCGTAATTAAATGATATTTCAGCAACTTCATTAATTTCATCATCATTGTAGGATGACATAATAAAAAATACTGACATAATTAATATTATTGTTATAATTATTCCTGCGATTATTCTTTTAGTTTTTGTTTTCATTGTGTTTCCTCCTTTCAATCTTCCGATAATTATTGTTGTGTGAATGTTTATTTTTCATTTTAATCATCATCACACTCTGAAGCTTCAGGATTATCTGGAGTACTATAAGTATTTGAAGTCATACTTCTTTTAACATCTCTCCAATCATCTCTCCAATCATCACTCATGCTCCATCCTCCGAAGTTAAAGCTGGTCCTGCATCTTTTAGCATTCTATCTCTCATTTGTATAAGTTCTTTTCTTGCTTGTCCTTTGTTATTTGGGTGAATTATTCTAAAATTAAAATCTTCTTCAAGTCTCTTAATAAATTCTTTTACATCATTGTGATTATAATAAATTGGGTGTGGACTTCCTGTTTTTCCCATTGCTCTACCTAAAATAGCTTTTCCTTTCTCACTTAAAGTAGATTTTGTTTCTTCTTTACAATAAATAAAATGATTAAGTATTTCCATTTGATTTCCTTCTTTTCCACATTTATTGCATATAAAATCTTTTTCCATTTTGTTATTGAATACTTGTGGTATTACTGTTTGTCCTATTTTCATTTTAAAATCTCTTTGTGTCTGATTCGATTATATCGTTCATCTTATTTTGAATTTGACATATTTTTATAGTAATTTGTTTTAATCCTTCTCGGCTTCCGACTATTGCTATTTTCATTTTATTATTCTCCATACTAATTTAATAGCTTCAGTCTCCAACCTGTTATGTAATTCATTTTTGTTACTGTTCCTTTTATTTTACCTAGTGTTTTCATTGATATGTCTTGTAGTTTTATTTTTGATGTCGAAGAGAGAGGTTTTAATTCTACTGTGTGTTCCCATTTGTCGAATTCGTCGATTCGGATTAAGTTTTTGCTTATGATTAAGTTGTATATGTCTATTTTGGTTTTCATTTTAAGTTACTTACTAAATTTTCTTTTTTGTTATATTTTATATTTACTTCTGGTTTGTTATGATTTTTGCAATCATTTCTTTCTTTCCCGTTGAACATTATATCGGGAATAATCCCTCCACATTCATTGCATATCATTGCCATTTTATTTAAAATTTGAGATTGATGTGTAATTACCTTTTTTAACATCATCTATTGATTTGTTTAGTCCTTTTAGGATTTTGTCGTCAGAGAGGACTTCTATTGTTTCCGCTATTAGTCTGATTTCTTTTAGGGATTTTAGTTTTGTGTTTTGGATGACTCTTGCCATTTCGTTGATTTGCTCTAGTCTATGTTGTTTGTTTAAGTTTAGTTTTTTCATTTTATATTATCTGAAATATCAAATTTAATATTAGAAATAGGAGTCCAATGATGAGTTGCTTCATACTTAAGAATTTCTGTCCTATATTCATTGTTTGATTTCTCATATGAATAAATATATCTTATTGGCATACCATTATGTATTAACTCTATTTTAAAATCACCGTCGTCCCAATATGTTACGTCTGTGTAAAAATATTTATCACTATGTTCTACTTTAGATAGCTCAATTAATTTTTTTAAATGTTTCTCTATTTTTAAATCAAAATCTTTTATATTTTTCATTTTATTTGTGATTATAAAGGTAGCCTGGATAGCTTGTTGCCGTCCAGGTTGTACCTTGGTTCTACATCTGTCTGATATAGAGTTGTTTTTTGTTTCTGCTTCTTCGGTTGTCTCCCCTCATCATTTTCACTGTGACCAACCAATCAAATAATTGATTGGATTTTTGTATCCATCTTTGACTCCATTGATTACAGCACCTGCATACACATCCCAAGCATGTACATCATTGTTACAATGGTATGCAGGTTTTACCCATAATTGTTTTTGGTGCCACCCTGGATTGATGCTGGTGTACTTTATCTAAATTTCGCCCATGTAGAACTACTCTCTTAGGTATTTCCTGCCATCATCAATCCCTTGGTCGGATAACGAATCGTGTGACTTGTCTGATAACGATTATCCTATATATTGGATGTCACTCCCTGTCAGGCATTATTTTATATAATGTTTTTTAACCAATATAATATATTATTAATAATTTTATTATTTATAAATATATTTATTGTGAAATATATATAATTATCTATGGGTTTGTTTGGTTGATATTAATATAATAAGGTCGCCGTATAAAGATTAATATGAAAGTCGCCGTAGGCGTTTTGTTTGGGGTTTTGTCTAAGGATTTGATGGGTTAGGAATGGTTGAGTTATGGTTGAGTTATAATGGTTTATGGTTGATTTATGGGTTTAGGAGAAAAAGGAGGCTATAGTGTTTTTAAAAGTGTAATTTCGGTGTTTTTCTTCGTAAAACCGTAAGTTAAACTATTTATATAAATATTAAGTATTATATGTTAATATTAGTCTTATTTTACTTGTAATATACCTTAAATAATAAAATTATTAATTCTATTCTATTTACGGATTCGTATAAATCAACCATAAAACAACATTTTCACCTCAACTCCAAATTCTGTCGTTTAACAGCTTAATAACATTAGATTTAACATTATCCTCATTTCCGATAAAATTATATAATTTTATTATTTTCAAACTGTCGGAAAAATCAGCCAAAACAGCCAAAAACAGCAGTTGACTTATGTTTGAGTTATGGGCAAATATAAATGAATAGAATTATTAATTTTTCATTTTTTTGGAGTGATTGAAAAATTAATAATTTTATTATCATAATATAATATAATACAACGGCGCGAAGCGCCTCTAATAATAAATTGTCTAACGAATATCATTAGATAAAACTCTAATTAATACCTCAGACACCTCTTACCAATGTCATCTCAAATCGTTATATTTTCCTTTATAAAGCTTTTGGTTACCTGCCCGCTTTCAGGAATTTTGTTATGTAATTATAAATAGAACATCCTTTATATACTTATTGGTGGTTTAAACATATATGTTACATCATAATAATGTTTATAAAGGCTGAAACATTGTATATATTATAATAAATAAAGGATAATAAAATGACAACAAAAAACCAAATAAAAGAGCAATGGATAATAAACATGTCCGACATCCACGGAGATGAAGAATCAAAATACATGTGGAGCAATTTATCTAATGTTGAGAAGTGTAGAATGTATAGAGATGGAGGTGTTTATTAGAATGAAACAAACAATAGAATGGTATAGAGATGGACAAAAGAATCATCAAAGATATATTGATGAAATGAAATTAAAAAGGTCTCAACTTACTGAAGAAATAAAACAATCTGAAAAGGGATTTAATTTTAAAGAAAAACAAATATTAGAAGCCATAAAACAAGGAAAAGATAGGTTTGATTCAGAAAGATTTTTAGTTAAAAGAAAAGTCAGGAAAGTGGAGGATTCAGAATGACAACAGAGAAAGAATATCCAGAGATTGAGTGTTTAAAGTGTGGATATAAAACTGTGGTTCATAAGTGTCAATTAACAAAAAAGAAATTAAAAGAAGATACAAGATGTCCAGAGTGTAGTGGGAATAAGTTTAAGGAGATAAACAAATGACAAAAGAACTCAACCTAAAAGAAAAGCGAGAAGAATTGAGAGAATCTTGTGAAGACTCAAGAGTTATTCCAAGTAAACATACAAGAGAAACAATTTCATTACTTTTGGATTCTATTGAAAAACAGGATAAGAAATTTATTAGATTGTTGAAAGATGATTTTGAATTTTCATTAGAAGATTGTGATAACGGATGTGATGGTATAGTAAAATCAATTATAAATAAACAATCAGGATATAAATCAGAATGACAAATTTTAATTTGAGGGAGAAAAGAAAAGGAATTATAAAGGAAATATTAAAATCGTTTCCTTACGAATTTAATAATTCAATGAATAGTGTGAAACAAATTCATAAAGAAACTGAATTAATAGATGATATTCTTAGAATAGTTAAAAAACAAGACAAAGAATGTATTAGGTTGTTGAAAAGAATAATAGATATAAATGAATTATTAGATGTTAAAAAGGATTTAAAAAAGGAAATTGACAAACTAGTAGGATACAAATGACAACAGAAACAAAAACACAAAAACAGGAAAGGTTCTTCAAACTCGCAACTAAGAAAAGATTAATAAAAGAGGAGATGGCTCAATTAGTGAAAGAGATTAAAGAGTTGGAG
>SDBS01005084.1_pt1 | contig 12865 bp, 16 predicted proteins | sample 2277091 | NCBI WGS metagenome assembly SDBS01 (sample SAMN10404972, study PRJNA504765) | marine sediment metagenome | isolation source: marine sediment core GS10_PC15, 163 cmbsf | place: Arctic Ocean: Southern Knipovich Ridge | collected 2010 | reverse complement strand
ATGGTGCCGAAGGCGGGACTTGAACCCGCACGGGCGTGGCCCACTACCCCCTCAAGATAGCGTGTCTACCAAATTCCACCACTTCGGCAAGTATTCAAAGGCCTCACTCCTTGTCTTGGGTTTCCCCGGTTTGCGCCGGCGCCGCGCTTGTTTGAGCTGCCGGGAACCCTGACGGAGTAACATCCTCCATGATGGAAGAGGTGGTTCCTCTCCCGAAGAGAAAAGAAAGACCGAGAGAAGTCAGCATAAATACTACAGCTACTATTGTAGTTACCTTGTGGAGAAAGGTCGTTGCTCCAGCGCTCCCGAAAACGGTCTGGCTGGACCCACCAAAAGCTGCCCCCATGCCAGCGCCCTTCCCCTTCTGGAGGAGTACAATTAAAATTAAAGCCACACATATACAAACATGAAGAATGATTATTATAGGTGTCATCTAAAAGCCTCTTTTGGAGACCTTTGCAAAACGCCACATTTTTCAAAGGTCTCTCTTTATGAACTATACATTTTATAACGTTGGATCTTCGTTATATCAGACCTGGTTAGGTTTCACTCAACTACTCGACAAACACTATATGATACATAGTATGATTTTTTTTTGCAATAAAAAACTGATCCAATTAAGCCTCTTTAAAACGAACGATCTGAACGAAGGAATTTCCTTTGAGGCTCGCACCACCCACAAGCGCCCCATCAATATCCGGTTCTGACATTAGATCGGCAATGTTTTCAGGCTTTACACTGCCGCCGTAAAGAATCCGTACCTGAGCCGCAGACCCTGTATTGAAGTTGTTCTCAATCCATTCACGGATAAACCGGTGAACTTCCTGGGCCTGACCGGGCGTTGCAGTGCGGCCTGTTCCGATCGCCCATACGGGCTCGTATGCCAGGATAGTGGAAGGTCGCATCAATTCATCCGCCTTGAAGTTATGTAATGACAGATCCAACTGCTCTTTAATAACCTCAAAGGTCTTGCCAGCCTCTTTTTGCTCGAGCGTCTCCCCAACACACACAATGGGAATCAAGCCCAAGAATGTTGCGGCCTTGACCTTAAGATCAATCTTTTCGCTCGTTTCTCCAAAAATAATTCGTCTTTCAGAATGGCCTAAAATCACATGCGTGCATGTTGCCTCCTGAAGCATCCTTCCAGATATCTCCCCCGTGTAAGCCCCACTCGCTTCCCAGTGCATATTTTGTCCGGCTAAAAAAATCTTGGAATTTCCTATGGCTTTCCTGACATGAGCCATATGAGTGAACGGAGGCGCCACTAAAACATCTACTCCCTCAAGACCCCTAATCCCCTCCGCTATAGTCTTCACGAGTTCAGCTGCGTCAGTATAGCGCAGGTTCATCTTCCAATTGCCGGCAATCATCGGTGTTCTTTCAAACATTTGTCAACTCACTATTGATAGTCTCGTAAAAAGTCCAAGTTCAAATTTTCCTTGCTTATAACTTGCTGATATTGCTACATTTCAATTTCACTTTTTGTGAATTTTGCTTGCCCTGTGGAATGCGGAGCCTATTCCTCTGGGGCGCCTTTTTGCGGCTTTATCAATTATTGGCCATAAAAACACCCAAATCTACCATTCGGCTGGCATAACCAAACTCGTTATCATACCATGCCAGGACCTTGACCATATCCCCAATGGCCATGGTGGAAGGCCCGTCTATGGTAGACGAAACAGCGGTGCCGTTGAAATCAATGGAAACCAGGGGCTCTTCGCTAACGGCCAAGATCCCTTTGAGATAGGTTCCGGCAGCTTCTTTCATGGCCTTGTTGATTTCCTCGGCCGTGGCCGGTTTTTCCAACTGTGCAACAAGGTCTACAACCGACACATTAGGGGTGGGCACACGGATGGCCATTCCGTTCAATTTACCTTCCAATTGCGGAAGAACCAGGGCGACAGCCTTTGCTGCTCCGGTCGTTGTTGGTATCATGGAAAGCGCTGCGGCCCTTGCCCTTCTTAAATCCTTGTGTGGGAAATCCAGGATCCGTTGATCCCCGGTGTAAGAATGGGTCGTTGTCATCAGTCCCTTTTTGATCCCAAAATGATCTAAGAGGACCTTGCAGGGAGGAGCAAGACAATTGGTTGTGCATGAGGCGTTGGAAACAATATGATGTTTCTTGGCATCGTATTCGTGCTGGTTCACCCCCATAACCACCGTGAGATCAGGCCCTTTGGCAGGCGCTGAAATGATCACCTTCTTGGCGCCGGCCGCTAAATGCCCAGAAGCCTTCTCCCTGTCTCTAAAAAGGCCGGTGCACTCAAATACAGTTTCAATGCTGAGATCGCCCCAGGACAGATTTGCAGGTTCCCTTTCTGTGAATATCTCAATTTCTTTCCCGTTAACAATAAGGGCATTATCCGTGCTTGAAATTTCGGCGTCAAGAATGCCATGCACGGAGTCATATTTTAGCAGATGGGCTAAAGTTGCAGGGTCAGTGAGATCATTTATGGCCACAAATTCAATTGCGGGATTGTTGATCCCTGCCCTGAAAATCATCCTCCCGATCCGTCCAAAGCCGTTTATACCCACTTTTAAAGACATCTCATACCTCCTCATAGTTATATCTTGCCTTGATGCTGGATTTAAAAATTCACACAAATTAGGACGAAATAACTGCCGCGTTTGACCCCGCCAGAGGCGGGGTTGTTTTTGGATTCATACTCTTAATCGTTTTGAGCTATTACGTTTTGAGTAAGATTACGATTATGATTAAGATTATGAAATAGTTATTTCGTTCAGGCACTAATTATCGGCAAACAGACTGTTCAAAATCCTTGACTACATATTACTCGTGTCCATTGGCTGAGTTGTCTGTCATGCCTTGAAAAAACCAACCTTTATAAAGAGTCACGAAGTTCCTTAACTTTAGGCACTTCAAACTTTAGGCACTTTAGGCACTTAAGACCTTAGGCACTAAAGAAAGGGGCAAGGACATGATGATGGCATCCTCATTCGTTTCTTTATAATAGCGAGGCCTGAACCCTACCTCCTTAAAACCTGCTTTCTCATACAGAGACCTCGCCACGAGGTTTGAAGGCCTAACCTCCAACCACGCCGTTTCAGCCCCTTCAGAGATTCCAACTTCAATCATTTTACACAAGAGCCGCTCCCCCAATCCCTTACCTCGCCACTCAGGATGAACGGCTACATTCATCAAATGGGTCTCATTAGCAAATATCCAGAAGCAGATATATCCCTCTAATACTTCATCAATTAAAAGTGCCCATAAGTGAGAAATCGATCGATCGATCTCACTTGAAAAAGAGTTCAAATCCCAGGGAGAAGGGAAAGAGTTTCTTTCAATCTCTAATATATCCCATTGAAATATCGGAAAATTTTCCCCGGTTACTTCTACAAGGGAACTCATGCGGTCTTCAGTAATTTTCCTGCCAAAGTGATGCTCTGCTTGCCTGCCTCTTGGGCCCTTTCGCCTAAATCGCTTAATGTAAGGCGATCCCGGTCTTTGGCAACGGAAATAACCATCGGGAGGTTTACTCCTGTCAACACCTCGACCATCTCCTCATTTAGGAAAGAAAGGCTTAAATTGGAAGGAGTGCCGCCAAACATATCGGTAAGCACTAAGACCCCCTGCCCCTGGTCAAGGGTATTTATCTTTTCGGAAATCTCATTCAGTATTTCTTTACTCTCCGTTGTCTGGGTAATGGAAATAGAATCGGCTGCTTCCAGCCTTCCCATAATAAGTTCAGCAGCATTGAGAAATTCCTTTCCCAGGTCACAGTGAGAGATAATTAGCAATCCGATCATTGATAGTCTCGTAAAAAGTCAAAAGGTTCAGGATTTGGAGTAATCCTATCAAAGCTAAGTAGTTACAATAATTCGAAATATTTACCCCGTGAAATGTCCCTATTTTTTCTATTTCACTGGGGCCTAAATTCCCAAATGCGCAATTGCCCGTAAAAAGTCTCCAAGACCGTCACTCCCGCGAACGCTGGAGTCTCCCGCTGCGGCGGGATTGATTTCCCTGGATTCCCGCATTCGCGGGAATGACGAAAACGGGTCATTTTTGACTTTTTACAAGACTGTCAATTATGGCTCTCCATCAAATTGAATAATCGTTTGGTAAAGCTCTTCTTTGGTCTCGGCCCGCATCAGTTCTTTCCGGAAAGCGCTGTTTTTCAAAATTCTTGCTATCTTGGTCAGAACCTGCAAGTGTACACTGGAAGAATTCTCAGGGGCTAAAAGAAGGAAGAAGAGATAAGCAGGCTGCCCATCCATAGAGTCGAAATCGAGGCCCTCCTTACTCCTCCCAAATGATATAATAGGATGCCTAACACAGTTTAGCTTGCCGTGGGGAATAGCAACACCGTCACCTATGCCCGTGCTTCCAAGTTGCTCCCTCTCGACAAGGACCTTGACAATCAGTCCCTTGTCTATGCTCGGATCATGCGTAGAAATGACTTCAGCTAATTCTCCCAAAACGCCCTTTTTATCCTTAGCCCTAAGCTCAGGCACAATATTATCTATTTCTATAATATCAGAAAGTTTCATTGTATAAACCAGATAGTCAAATAACTATGCACCAGCAAAAAGCCTTTTTACTGGCAATTGCGGGAAAATTTGTGGCCCGGAGGCCAGAACATGACTTTTTGTTCAAGCACCAATCAGCCCGGCATGATGAGTCCCAGATTGCCGTTAGCCAGGTTGTAAATAACGTTAATTTCTCTTGATTTGGCATTTCTAAAGACCAGGAAGTCCTGTTTCAACAAATTAAGCTGCATGGCTGCTTCTTCCGGATCCATCGGTTTGGCAACCATTTTTTCGACTTCAATTATGGGCCCATCCTGAGCTACATCAGTGGTGTCATTCGCCTCATCGTTAACTGAATCAGCTTCACCCTTTGCGTTTTCCTGCCGATGGTTTCTTATCTTGGAGATATGTTTCTTGACCCGGTTCTCAATCTTATCCATAACCTGGTCAATGGCCGAATACATATCCCCAGTCTCTTCAACTGCTTTTATTGGGGTTCCGTTTACTCTGAGAGACACGTCTGCTATATGTCGGAATTTTTCAACTGTCAATACAATGTGGGCCTCCAGAGGAACGTCTAAGTATTTTTTAATCTTAGACACCTTATCTTCTGCGTATGCCCTTAGGCTCTCTATAGGCTCTGTGTGTCTGAATGTTACCGTAATATCCATAAGGCTTCCTCCAATACCTCAAACTTTTAGCGGGGTTTACTTAGTGTCTGAACGAAATAACTTCCCTATTTCATAATCTTAATCTTAATCGTAATCTTACTCATAACGATTATGATTAAGATTACGATTAAGAGTATGAATCCAAAAACAAATTTCAAATGTGGCGCTTATTTCGTCCTAATTTGTCTGAGTTTTTAAATCCAAAATCGTGTCGGAACAGGGTTTTCGTTCAGACACTACTTCAGCAACGGTTCCTTACGCTTTCTCGACGGAAGGATTGCCATTGACTCTCGATATTTAGCAACTGTACGACGGGCAACGTTAATGTTAAGTCGCTTCATCATTTTTTCAATCTCTTTGTCGCTGTAGGGCTTGGCTTTGTCTTCGTTTTTGATAATATTGCGGATATGTTCTTTTACGCTTTCAGATGCAAGGGCATCTCCGTCAAACATACTGATAGAACTGTTAAAAAAGAATTTAAGCTCAAAGAGACCTTGCGGGGTATTAACATATTTGTTTGTGGTTACCCTGCTGACAGTGGACTCGTGCATTTCGATGTCTTCAGCCACGTTACGAAGGACGAGGGGCTTGAGATGAGTGATACCCTTATCAAAAAACTCTCTCTGAAAGCGGACAATACTCTCTGTTACTCGAAATAAGGTCCTTTGACGCTGGTTGATACTCTTTATCAACCAGGCTGCGGATCTCAGTTTTTCCTGGATGTAGGCATTTGTCTCCTCTGATAAGGAGCCTTTATTCTGCAACAGTTTTTTATAATAATTATTTATCCTCAATTTGGGCAAGCCATCGTCATTTGTTACAATCTCATAATTATCACCCACGTTTACGACATAAATGTCGGGTGTTATATAGATGATCTCCTCATTCAAGTAGACCCTGCCGGGCCTCGGATCCAGCCCCTGAATAACGGATACAGCGGCGACCACATCCTCAAAGGGAACCAAAAGACTATCCGCAATTCGGTCGTATCTCTTCTCTTCCAGATCCTTCAGGTGCTCCATAATTATTTTTTCTACTATGGTTCCCTCAAGATTTTGAAATCTGGCCTGAATGAGCAGAGATTCCCGGACGTCTCGGGCTGCCACCCCCACTGGATCAAAGACCTGAATCAAACGGAGAGTTTCAATTGCCTTTTTAAGGGAATGTCCTGTAACCTGTGAGATTTCTTCCAAAGGGATGTCCAAATATCCATCTTCATCCAAATTTCCTATGATGTGGATTCCAATCTCTTTTTGCGCCTCATCCATACTGCTCATGTTGAGTTGCCAGATAAGGTGAGAGGAAAGATTCGTCTTGGTGTCGGTAATATTGTCAAAGGACGGGGCATCTCTTTCCTCGTAACGGGGCTCAGCCCAACCGGTGTTATATTCTGTAAGATAGGTCTCCCAGTCCACATCATCGCGGGCCCGCTCCTCTACAGTCACTTCAGGGAGCGCAGGAGGAGGTTCTTCGGACGGTTCATCTTTTCCCGCATCTCCCCCCTCATCCTGCTCAGATTCCCCATCTCTCCCCTCATCCTGCTCAGATTCCCCATCTGCACCCTCTTCCAGTACAGGATTTTCCTCCATTTCCTGGGAGACGGTTTCAAGGAGTTCCAGCCTTGAGAGTTGGAGGAGTTTAATAGCCTGCTGCAGCTGGGGGGTCATGACAAGCTGCTGGGTAAGGCTTAATGATTGTCTTAGTTCTAATGCCATAACGAATTCATATAGCCTTCAAGAATTTGTTTTTGGTTTCTTGGACAGGTACTTTTTTGGTAACCGTTCACGGGTTCAAAGGTTAAGGGATGAAATAGGTTTCCTATTTCATAATCTTAATCATAATCCTAATCTTACTCAACACGATTATGATTAAGAGTACGATTAAGATTATGATACGCCCGTAAAAGGTCTTTTTTACCGTAAATTACGAATCATTGTCAGTAGTTAGCTTTAGGAGAAAAATTCTGAACCTGTGAACGCTTATCATAAATCCTATAGATTAAAGTCGTCACCCAGATAAACGCTCCGGGCAATTTTGCTCTTCACGATATTGTCTGGGGGCCCCTCTTCGATGATTTTGCCTTGGTTTATAATATAAGCCCTGTCACAGGCGCTTAATGTTTCTCTGACATTATGGTCAGAAATTATGATGCCAAGGCCCCGTTCTCGCAACTGTTTGATGATCTGCTGGATGTCATTTATGGCAAGCGGGTCAATCCCTGCAAAGGGTTCATCTAAAAGCATAAACCTTGGATCTGTAATAAGTGCTCTGGTTATTTCCAGCCTCCGCCGCTCTCCTCCGGAAAGGGACATGGCCTTTTGTTTAGCCAAATGGTCAATACCAAGTTCTGTCAAGGCTTCTTGGATGCGTGATTTCCTCTTATGGGAAGGGACATCCAAGATCTCCAAGATTGCAAGCAAGTTCTGCTCTACAGTTAGTTTTCTGAATACTGAGGGCTCTTGGGCGAGATAACTGATTCCTTTCCTGGCCCTGCGGTACATCGGATCACTGGTGATATCTTTGCCGTCTAAAAAGATCATCCCCTCATCAGGATGAGCAAGACCTACCATCATATAAAACGTGGTGGTCTTGCCTGCCCCGTTCGGACCGAGAAGACCGACAATCTCCTGTCGTTTAACCTCTATGTTTACCCGATCGACAACCCGCTTCCCGCTGTAGATCTTTACCAGGCCTTCTGCCTGGAGCATTTCATTTACCACGGTCAAGGCCCTGCCCCTTCACTTGCCCGGGAAAGATGACGGCCCTCACTTTCTTATCCTGTAAGCTTTCTACAACACTTCGATCTTCTTTCAAAAAAAGCGTTATTCGATCCCCCTCAACGAAATTATTCCCCTGCTTCACAACCGGTTTCCCCGTAAGGACCAATTTTTCATCTAACTGGTAGTACACGGCCTTTTTTCCGGTTGCAACTCCACCCTCGGCCCGAACAATTTTAACGTCTCCTGTGGCAACTATCTTGTCTATTTTAGTAGCTGTTCCTTCGGACCCCTTCTTTTCAGGCGCTTCTTCAAAATAGACTACCATTTTGTGACAGTATACAGCAAAATTGTCCATCTGAGCCTCTACATCACCTGTAAATGTCACCGTCTTTTTTTTATTATCTGCTTCCAAGGTGGTGGAATTTATCACTATCGGTTTTGACGCACCCTTTTTGGCTTGGTTTTCCGAGCTTGCAGATTGTGCAGGATGCGACCACATAGTCAGTGATAACAGGGCTGCAAAAAATAGCAATAAAGTATGTCTCAGGTCTCTCATCGGGTCGCAGGCTCCTCATTTATTATGGTGGTAACGTCTGATAATATTTTAATCTTTTCCTTGGTCATATCTGCAAAAAGGCCCCTCCCTTTAACATTGAAAAACGGGCCTACTATCTTGACAGGTTTTTCTGTTCTTAAATGTCCGAGTTTTTCGTCTATCAACACATAATCCGTAAAGATCTTATATTTGTCGCCGTAAAACCCTTCCAAATTGCCCCATAGCTCGATTTTTCCGGAATCTTTAAAATAATTTCCTCTTTTCCCGCTGAGTTTAAACCAGGGTTTTCCTTCAGGTTCAACCTTCAGTTTAAAGTCATAAAACCGGATAGTCTTCATATCTTCGGAAAATCGAACTTCTTCAGCATCAAGAACCCACTTCATCTTTTCATCCGGATCATCCTGGCGATAGTGGACATCCTTGAGCTCAAGTCCCTCACCTGACACGATATTTTTCAAAAGAGCAGTCGTCTTTAGAAGCTCTTTTCCCGATTTTGCAAGGTAAAAGGTAACTAAAACCAGCAACGCCCCTAATCCTAAGAGGGGCCAATGTCTCTTGAAGAGAATTTTCATAGAGACCGTACTATATCAACCCCCGCTTTGTTCTGTAAAGCCAATTTTAGGCCACGCCCCCTTGCTCTTCAATATCCATTCGCACGCCTCTCTTACAGCCCCGTACCCCCCTTTTTTCTCTGTAACAAAATCAGCTTCTTCACGAACCTCCTCCACGCCGTCAGCAACCGCTATCCTGAGACCTGCCTCCATAAACATTGCCAGATCAGGAAGATCATCCCCAATACAACATACCTCTTTTTTCTTGAGCCCTTTTTCTCCGATTATCTTTTTGCACAACGCCTTTTTATCTTTAATGCCCTGCCATACCTCGTCAATACCGAGTTCCTTAGCCCGATGCTCCACCACCATTGATTTTCGCCCTGTGATGATAACAACCTCTATTCCCGCGGATATAAGCATCTTCAATCCAAGACCATCTTTTACATTAAACGATTTGACCTCTTCGCCTCTTTCGTTCATGGTGATGCGACCGTCCGTCAACACGCCGTCAACGTCCAGAATTAGCAATTTAATACTGGCAGCCTTCTCTTTCATCTAAGTACCTCATAACCCCTTCGAAGGGGAAATCAAGACCTGAAAATCTGAACCAAAGACCTGTTACAATGAATCTGACGCAGAGAACATAAACCGGAAGGGTGTCCGTGCCAAGAAGATGATGGGAGTCAAGATCTTATGAGGCCATGGATATCCTTGAGCATGCACAGCAACGATTCGACTTCATGGAGAGGCAGTGAATTTGGCCCGTCGCACAGGGCTGAGTCAGGGTCTGGATGGATTTCTATAAAAACCCCGTCCGCCCCGGCAGCAACAGCGGCCTTGGAAAGGTGGCTCACAAACTCCCTCTCTCCTCCTGAACGGGTTCCGTCGCCTCCAGGGAGTTGCACACTATGAGTAGCGTCAAATACAACGGGGAAGCCGAATCCTTTCATTATGGCTATAGACCTCATATCAACCACGAGATTATTATAACCGAAAAAGGTCCCCCTCTCAGTAATAATTATATTACGATTTCCGGTGGATGTCACTTTTTCAATGGTCGGGCCTATCTCCTTAGGAGAAATAAACTGGCCTTTCTTGATATTAATGGGTCGCCCTGATTGAGCGGCAGCTAATATCAAATCGGTCTGCCTGCACAAAAATGCAGGGATCTGAATCACGTCAAGGACCTCTGCTGCCTTCTCTACTTCACCTATTCGGTGGACATCTGAAAGGACCGGCAAACCGGTCGCATCCTTAACTTTCTGAATGATGCCAAGGCCCTTGTCCACGCCGGGCCCCCTAAAAGAGCCCAAAGACGTCCGGTTGGCCTTGTCATAGGAGGTCTTAAAGATAATCGGGATACTCAGCTTCTCGCGCATCTCTCTTAAGAAACCGGCAACCTCCAAAGTAGTATTCTCGTCCTCAATAACACAAGGACCCGCGATCAAGAAGAACGGACCATCTGTCTCTATGGTCAACGAACCGATTTTGATTTTCTGTTTCACACCACACACCTCTGGACATCAAAAAACCCTACTTTTTACTAAAGAGCCTATAGCAAGGCCGGCTGAAAGTCAAGGTCGGTAAATCGCCGAAAATTCAGTGACGTTTCAAACTTTTTCTTGTTTTAGAGGCTTCTGTTGTGCACCCTTTTTCCTTGACTCAAAGGTGGGCATTCTCTATACTTTTACCCAAAGAAGCGACTTCTTATGGCCCGGGTCTTCCCCACTCGTAAGGGAGCAGTTTCGGCGTTGGAATAGATCATGAAACGAAAAACAGGACCGGAAAGGAGGATAAATGACATGAAACGAAAATGGATTATCTTGGTGCTTTTGGGTGCCTTTCTGATTCCCGGTTGGGTCGGCGCCGTAGAAGAGCACGACTTCGTGGTGGACACCACGGGCGATCTGATCGAACTATGCACGGTTTCCAAAAGTGATCCTCTCCATAAGGAAGCCGTAAATTTCTGTCTGGGTTTCCTGGTGGGGGCGTATCACTATCATGTGGCACAAAACGCTGGTCCAAAGGGTAAGTGTCTGGTCTGTCCGCCCGATCCGCCGCCACCACGTGCGGAAGTGGCGATCATGTTCATCGATTGGGCCAAGAAGCATCCCGAGTATATGGACGAGGAAGCTGTCGAAACGTGGTTTAGGTTTCTGATAGAAACGTATCCTTGCAAACGTTAGCCTCAGAAATTCGAAAGGAGCATACCATGACAAAGATTGTGATTGTATTGGTAATCATCATCAGCCTTGCCCTTTTAGGATGCGCTGGGATGAGCCAGACCGAGCAGCGGACCTTGAGCGGTGGGGCCATTGGTGCCGCAGGCGGTGCCATTATCGGGGCCTTTGCGGGCAGTGCAGGGCTTGGAGCAGCCATTGGCGGCGCAGTTGGTGCCGGAGGTGGTTATCTCTACGGCAAACATAAGGAATCGGAGCAGAACGCCTACCAGCAGGGCTATAATGCGGGCCGCCAGAGTCAATAACCTTTTTGTCCTGGTTGCCGCAAAATCTTTCCCAATCCCAATCTGTTGCCGTGTCGCTAACGGCGTATGCAGGAACAAGGTCTCTTAGCCGGAGGGCAGAGGCCCTTCCCGCTAAGGAGAGGTCGGCGCGCAGTTCCTTGAAAACTTGGCTCAAATATTCCCAAAGCTCTTCATAACTTTTTTTCTTTCTACATTTCGGTATCCAGGTTATACAATATACACATTCCCACTTTGAATGGCTTAAACCTTGAACATTTCTCATGGACAGCCTCCTTGTCGCTTTTTACTTTAAACGATTCACGTCAAAGGAGGTTTTCCTGTATTCCCGGAAATATCAAACTTTACGAGTCCCCAGGCAAAGCCGGAGGGTTACCCAGGATTAATTAGGAGCACTGGACATGAAGGGGAATAGAAACAGGAAAATAGGTACCGGTGAAGTCGGGCGATTTGATCAAAGAAACACCATGTTCAATAGACCGAGGGATCACGAAAGGTCCAGTGCTGAAATACTGGAATTGGGCAAGAAGCATTATGCTGTGCGCAACTTCAAGGATGATGAAGGCTACACCATGCTGGACTGGGCCTTTGCCATGGGGTCGTGGTATCTGGAAAGGTGGTGGGGGTTCGGGAATATTACGGGAAATGAAGGACTTTATGAATGGTTCCCGGACCAATCGGAAATTGCACTGAGAGATCGCATGCCTCCTGGGCAAAAGTGGGAGGTCTCCGACCCGAATGAGATGACGCGAATCATAAAGAAGGCGGCCATCTACATGGGCGCATCGGCGGTCGGGATCTGCCGCTTGGATCGACGCTGGATTTACTCTCATCGCTTTGATCCCCGTACCGTCGAACATACTCCCATAGATGATATCCCGGAAGGGTTTGAATATGCCATCGTCATGATTCATGAGATGGATTATACCTTGATGAGAACGGCTCCTGCCTATGGTGAGAATGCCGCCACAGGCAGGGGCTATTCAATGATGGCCTATGTGGCCTCATCAATGGCTCACTTTATTCGTGATTTAGGCTACAAGGCCATCCCCAGTGGTAATGATACGGCTCTTAGTATTCCCATGGCCATCGATGCCGGCCTCGGTGAAATTGGGCGTAATGGCCTTTTGATCACACCTTGGTTCGGCCCCCGGATTCGGATCAGCAAAGTGCTCACAAATTTGCCTCTAATTCAGGATAAACCCATTGAAATCGGAGTCAGGAAAATGTGCGAAGTTTGCGGAAAGTGTGCCAAGGCATGTCCCGGACAGTCCATCAGCTTCGACGAACCCACCACTGAGGGACTTACCCTATCCAATAACCACGGGATCTACAAATGGTATATTAATCCAGAAAAGTGCTTTCAATTCTGGGTCCGCAATAAGGGT
>SDBS01005083.1_pt1 | contig 12865 bp, 8 predicted proteins | sample 2277091 | NCBI WGS metagenome assembly SDBS01 (sample SAMN10404972, study PRJNA504765) | marine sediment metagenome | isolation source: marine sediment core GS10_PC15, 163 cmbsf | place: Arctic Ocean: Southern Knipovich Ridge | collected 2010 | reverse complement strand
CTCTTGGGTCGTGGTTTCCTGTCCTTTTTCAACAAGAATTTCTGACAAGGAACTGAATAGCGAAGGGGTGAGTTTTTGCTTGAATTCGTGAATATTCAAAGGTTTTTTATTTATAATGTTATCTCTTAATGCTGAGAATATCTCTTCGCTTTTCAAGCCGAGAAAATCCTCGCTTTGCATTGTATCAAATACTTTTATGGCGGTTTGACTGTCTTCGAAAATAATCTGAAGCAACCTTTTTTCTGCAGGAAGAAAATCGGTCATCTTTTGTTCTTGAGTTCTTCCAGTTCTCTGCTTAACGATGGATCTGATAATTTTTTCATCAAAAAAAAGATATTCACTGAGTTCCTTAATGTAATGACTTTTTAAAATAGGATCGGATATTTTTTCAATCTCACTGTAGATAGTCCTTATAACTTGAGTTCTCACCTCTGGAGATTCCATGTTCTTCTTATATGTATTAAAATCGAGAAGATATTTGAGTGCCGGTCTGCTTTTGTCCTTAAGGGCATCGAATTTACTCGCGCCGTGTTTATGAATGAAACTGTCCGGATCAGATTCCTTGGGAAGTGTCATAATTTTAATTTGAACGCCGTTTTCAAAACAGAGAGAAATGGCGCGCAGTGCGGCTTTTCTTCCCGCAACATCTCCGTCAAAACAAGTTGTAATGACTGCTGCGAATCGATGAGCTATATTGACCTGATCTGCTGTCAAGCTGGTTCCCAGAGAGGCCGCACAGTTTTTGATTCCGAATTGATAGAGAGACATGAAGTCTGTATATCCTTCGACGAGAATGATTTCATCCTTTTTTCGGATATCTTCTTTACTGAAGTTGAGGCCGTACAACAATTTTCCCTTGGTGTACTTTGGTGTATCAGGGGAATTAAGATATTTCGGTTCGGCATCAAAGAGGGTTCTTCCTCCGAAGGCTACCACTGTTCCTGTATCGGTGAATATAGGAAAAATGACCCGTCCGCGGAATCGATCATAAAAACCTTCTTTATTCTGGCGGCGCAGTGCCAGTCCTGTTTTTTCAAGCAGAGATGGAGAAACTTTATTCTCTATAAAATAATTCAGAAGTGAGTCCCATGAATTGGCTGCGTAACCAATTTTTAATTTTTGGATAACTTCATCAGAGATTTTTCTCTTGTGAAGGTAATCCAAGGCTTTTTTCCCTTCCTGGGTATTAAAAAGGTTCTTTCTGAAAAATCCCAGGGTTAACTCGTTGATTTTGCCGATATCTTCTTTCAGTTGAATAAACTGAGGGGAGAGTTTTTTTTGTTCCGGCATATTTATGTTGTACTTATCGGCCAGTTGACGAAGAGCTTCCGGGAAAGTGAGGTTTTCTTTTTCCATTACCAGCGTGAAAATGTCTCCTCCGGCTCCACAGCCAAAACAATGATAAAGCTGACGTTCGATATCGAGAGTGAAGGAGGGGGTTTTTTCAGAATGAAAAGGGCAGAGGCCGATGTGGCTTTTTCCACGCTTGGAAATATTTGTGTATTGAGATGCGATTTCGATAATATTCGCAGCTTGTTTAATTTGATCGATTATTTCCATGATTTAGGTAGAAAAATAGGTAAAATATAACTAACAAAATATAGGAGGGAGACATCTAATTGTCAAGTAAACTCTTGATATTTCTATAATTTCCCTAAATGTGCTAAAATGCGACACTATGAAATCCATTCTTGAAGACATTCTGGAACAGGTCAGCCAAGGCCAGATAACGGTTGATAAGGCCATAAAAAAATTAAAAGATTTTCCCTACCAGGACCTGGGCTTTGCTAAAGTGGACCACCACCGTGAGTTGAGAAAAGGATTTCCTGAAATCATATATGGTCTTGGTAAGACAGAGGACCAGATAAAAAAAATAGCCGGCGCCATTCTGGATAAAGGAAGCAATCTGCTCATCACAAGAGTAGAAAAATCCGTTTTTTCGCGTTTAAAAAAGAGTCTTCCGCAGCTTGATTACAATGATTTAGCCAAGGCCGCATTTCTCAAGCAAAAAGAGCCCCCCATGGGCCGGGGGAAAATTGTTATCATGACTGCCGGCACTTCAGATATCCCGGTTGCTGAAGAAGCCGTTGTTACATGTGAAATATTGGGGAATACGGTGGAGAAACTCTATGATGTGGGTGTTGCCGGCCTTCACCGATTATTCGGCGAAATGGATAAATTGAAGACGGCAAAAGTGATCATCACCTTGGCGGGAATGGAAGGTGCGCTTCCCAGTGTTGTTGCAGGATTGACTAATATTCCGATTGTCGCCGTGCCAACGAGTGTTGGCTATGGAGCCAGCTTAAAGGGATTGGCGGCGCTTTTAGCCATGCTCAATTCTTGTCCGGGAGGGGTCGGTGTGGTCAACATAGATAATGGTTTTGGTGCCGCTTACTTGGCCAGTCTTATCAACCATCTCTAACGTGAATTATTCAGGTTAAATCTGGTTAGATGAGGAAAAGAACATTAAAAAAAGTTAAAGAAATCACTGGAGTAGGAATCCATTCCGGGCAAAAAGTCAATCTCACGCTCTGGCCGTCAGATGCAGGATATATTGAATTTATCCGGACAGATCTAGGAAATGCAGCTATCAAAATAGATCCCAGAAGAATTGAAGCGAAATTTTCTACCGCATTGAGGATTAAAGACCAAACAATTCAAACCCTTGAACACCTGCTGGCTGTTTTATATGTGTTTGGCATTGACAGTTTAAGCGTAAAGCTTGATGGTATTGAAATTCCGATATTGGATGGGAGTGCAGAACCTTTTGTTAGGCTGATCCAGGATGGAGGTACTAGAGAACTCTCAGAGGAAAAGAAGAAGATCACGATCCTCAAATCTTTTTGCGTCCAAGAAGGGGATGCATCTATAGCTGTAGAACCGGCTAACGATTATCGTATCACCTATATTATCGAGTACGATCATCCCGTCCTAAAAAGGCAAGAAATCGATTTGTCTATCAATACAGACGTGTTTATCAAAGAGATTGCTCCGGCTCGCACTTTTGGGTTTCTAAAGGATGTGCCAACAATACGGTCTCAAGGACTCGCCTTAGGCGGATCTCTGGAGAATGCCATTGTTCTCGGTGAAAAAGAAGTCATCAATGGTCCCCTGCGTTTTCCGGATGAGTTTGTCCGGCACAAAGTATTGGATTTTTTAGGGGATCTTTCGCTTCTTGGTTGTTCTTTGACCGGACACTTTAAAGCCTACAAAGCCGGACATTCTTTACATCACAAGCTTGTTCTTTTTCTTCTGGATAACCCTGAGTTTTGGTCAAATTAGGTCAAATTTCTATTCAACTTTGTCTCCAAACTGCGGCTTATTCTTGTAATCTCTGTATGATTCTGATAATCTGGATTATTCATAAGTTTTAATACGAGGGAGATAAACTGTGCCAAGTGAAAAAGAGAAAGCGAGAAAAGACACATACAAGAAAGCCTTGACTGCATTCGAGCAGGTTATGAAGGTTTTCCATAAGGGAGATTATAAAAAAGCGTCTGAATTACTTGGCACCTATTTGGAAAAATATGACTCCGAAAATGAACTGGTCGACCGTGCCAAGATGTATCTCAAAATCTGTGATTGGCAGGTGAAAGAAGAAATTGTGTCATTAAAATCTTTTGATGATTATTACCAGAATGGAGTCTTCAGAGCCAATCTCGGTGAGTATACAATGGCTTTAGAAATGCTGACTAAGGCACAGTCTATGGAGCCAAAAGAAGGAAAGGTCTTTTATCTCATGTCCACTGTCTATTATCTGATGGACCAGCCGGAAAAGTGTTTAGAGTATTTGGAACGCGCTATTGCTCTTGATAGTTATTTTGCCGTTTTAGCTCAAAATGAAGAAGATTTTATTTCCTTCAAAGAGGATGAAAAATTCAAACTCATCACAGGAGTGGAATGAAAAGAAGTTTCTATGCTTTAATATTAGCTGCGGGGAAGGGAACCAGATTTAAGTCAGAGAAAATAAAGGTTCTCCATACTCTTATGGGAAGATCTATGCTCAAGATTGTTCTGGATTCCGTGTCCAAGCTTAAACCGGAAAAGATTCACATCGTTGTCGGGTACCAAAAGGACGCCATAAAGGCAGAAACTTCAGGGGATCGCATTCACTGTGTTGTTCAGAGAGAGCAGAAAGGAACGGCGCATGCGGTGCTATCGGCAGAATCTGTGCTCAGGAAAGAGGGGAGCAAAGACCTTCTTGTGATGAATGGGGACCTTCCTCTCATTAGAACACAAACACTGAGGCCGTTTTTGAAATTTCATCAGAAGATGAATAACTCATTAACCTTTATGACGGCAGAGCCGGAAAATCCTTTTGGATTCGGGAGAGTTTTCAAGACAGAAAAGGGAGGTTTTTTTGTCATCGAGGAAAGAGACGCTACACCCGCACAAAAAAAAATAAAAGAAGTCAATGTCGGAATCTATCTCTTTAATATTAGAGATCTCTTCCGTGCTCTTCCTAAAATATCGAATAAGAATAAAAAAGGAGAATATTATCTCACCGATATTGTAGAAATCATGTCGCTCGAGGGAATGAAGGTGGGGAAATTTAAGACCGATTTTAGAGAGGAAGTGGTTGGTGTCAATGACCGGTATGAACTGGCGCTGGCCGTGGATGTCCTGAGAAAGAGAAAGATTGAGTCCCTAACAGCCAGCGGTGTCACAGTGTACGATCTGAAGACAACCTGGATCGATTTTGATGTGAAGATCGGTAGAGATACGATCCTTTATTCTTCCGTTATACTCGAGGGAAAAACGGTCATCGGTAGCGGCTGTAAAATATACCCGTTTTCCCACATCATCGACTCCAAAATTGGGGACAGGACGAAGGTGCTGACTTCAACTGTGATCGAGAAGAGCACGTTAGAAAAAGATGTCCAAATCGGTCCGTTCACTCGTCTGCGCCCAAATTCAATCCTTAAACAAGGCGCTAAAGTCGGAAATTTCGTAGAGATGAAAAATACAGTTTTTGGAAAAGGTTCAAAGGCCGGCCATCTCTCCTATCTGGGAGATTCTGAGGTCGCACATAATGTTAATATTGGAGCGGGAACCATCTTTTGCAACTATGACGGAGAAAAAAAGAGTAAGACTGTTATCGATGAGGGGGTATTTATAGGTTCTGGAGTGGAACTTGTGGCTCCAGTTAAAGTGGGGAAAAACGCCTATGTGGGAGCGGGCTCTACGATCACCAAGGATGTCTCTCCAGGATCCCTGGCCGTTGAGAGGGGTAAACAGATTGAAAAGAAGGGTTGGGCGGCCAGAAAAAGACAGAAATAACAATGTGTGGAATCATTGGATATACAGGGAAGCAAGATATTGTCCCCATCCTTATTGAAGGACTAAAAAAACTCGAATACAGAGGTTACGATTCTGCAGGGATTGCCGTTCTTAATGGCGATGATGTTCAAATCCGGAGAGTTGAGGGCAAAATAAAGATACTGGAAGACAGTCTCAGAGAGGAAAAACTCACAGGAACATACGGCATTGGGCATACACGATGGGCCACTCACGGCCGGCCATCCGAGGAAAATGCCCATCCCCACTGGGACTGTACGCATTCGATTGTCGTTGTTCACAATGGAATAATAGAGAACTATCTAGAAATAAAAAACACACTCAGAGATGAAGGACACAAATTTGTCTCAGAGACCGACACAGAAGTCATCGCTCATCTCATAGAGAAATATTTTAACAACTCCCTGGAAGGAGCCGTACAAAAAGCAGTGAGAGAGCTCGAGGGTAATTTTGCCATTTCTGTAGTCTCCAAAAAAGAAAAGGATAAGATCGTTACGGCCAAAATTGGTCCACCTACAGTCATAGGTCTTGGTAAGGGAGAGAACTTCATCTCTTCCGATCTCAATCCTCTTCTGCCCTATACTCAGGAGATCATTTTCCTTGAAGATGGAGAGATGGCCGTTGTCGAGCCTGATTCTGTCCGTTTTTTGGATTTTGAAGGAAATCCCCTCGAAAAGAAGGCTGAACACATCTCCTGGTCACCTCTTATGGTCGAAAAACAGGGTTACAAACACTTTATGCTCAAGGAAATTTTCGAGCAGCCCCAGGTCATCCGCGACACTCTTTCTGGAAGGCTTTCTCTAGACACAGGAAATGTTTTTCTGGAGGAAATCGGAATTTCAGAATCCACTCTCCAGAAGCTCAAACGGATTGTCATCATCGCCTGCGGTACATCCTATCATGCGGGACTGGTGGGGAAGTGTTTTATAGAGACTTTGGCCGGTGTGCCCACCGACGTTGTCTTTGCTTCCGAATATCGCTACGAGGATTATATACTGGATGATCATACACTGGCTGTGCTCGTTTCTCAATCAGGGGAGACAGCCGATACGCTTGCGGCCTTTAAGTCCATGGTTGAGAAAAACAATCCTTCGCTGGCTATCTGTAATGTGAAGAATTCTTCCATAAGCCGCACGGCTGATGGCGTTCTTTTGACACATGCCGGTCCTGAAATCGGGGTTGCTGCGACAAAGACATTTTCAGCCCAGATGGCGGCTCTGGCTCTTCTAGCCATTCGCCTCGCTAAGGTTAGAGGTATTCTTTCACCTGAAGACAATCTTATGCTGATGAAAGATCTTCAGCGTATCCCTCATAAGATGGAAGAAATTCTTATGCGGGCAAAGGAGATAGAAGAAATTTCTCAACAATTTGTGTCCTATTCCCATTTCCTCTATTTAGGCCGCTGGGCCAGCTTTCCCATAGCTCTGGAGGGGGCACTCAAACTCAAAGAAATCTCCTATATCCATGCGGAAGGCTATCCGGGTGGAGAGATGAAGCACGGTCCCATCGCGCTTATCGATGAGAAGATGCCCACCATGGTCATTATTCCCAAAGACAGGGTGTACGATAAAATGCTGAGCAATATTTCTGAGATTAAGACAAGAATGGGATATGTTATTGCGGTGGCCTTTGAAGATGATCAGGAGATCCTCGATAAGGTCGATAAAGTTATTCCCGTTCCGGTGACCAATCCTCTTTTCACTCCTTTCCTCACAACCATACCTCTACAGCTTTTTGCCTACTACATCGCCTCGATACGAGGAGCAGATGTGGACCAGCCCCGCAATCTTGCTAAAAGTGTGACCGTCGAGTAATAAAAAAGATAAATCCTACCACTTCATTCTGATCAAGATTCTCGCCTGTCTCGGCTGCTGTCTTCCCCAGATTTGACCGAAGATGGGGATGTCCGACTTGACATAAGAAATAGGTCGCTGACTGTTGAGAATGTTGAGGATATCAATCCTTAGATCGAGGCCCATTGTTTGAGGTAGTCCGATGGAACTCAGGTTAAATCCTTTCTCGATGCCCAAATCGACAAATAAATGGCTAGGAGTGGTTCTCGAGCCGCGGCCTTCAGGAAAAGCATAAAATCCGTCAAAGAATGGAACATAGCCCATTTTCTCCCAGTAATAACCGGAAATCCATTCGATGGCTGAAGAGAGAACGAGACCATAAGGAGCGAGATAGATGGTATTGATTTTGAAGTTATGATCGACAGAGTAGGGGAGCTTGCCGTACCAGCCTTCATCTCCGAATCCCCGTCCTCCCAAGCCGCCCAAGAGGATGTCATATTTGTCTTTTAAGTCCTTGAATTCCGGAATATCGGGAATAAAGATGTGATTGCCGAAAAGTCCCATATAATTCGTGCTTCCCTCCTCCTGAGACCAGGAACCTGTCTCACTCTGCCCGGGATTAGTGCCTTTAGCGGAAGCCAGGCTGTAGGAGGCATTGAGGTGAAATTTCTCTCCTATACTTCCCCGCAGCTCGAATTCTAAACCCTTGTAGTTTCTTCGTTTGTGTTCGAAGTTGTCGTACAGGAATTTGTAATCCTGAGCGGCGATATCGAGGACAGCCAGCACTTCGAGCAGATCTGTCGCATTGGTCTGCACGTATCTGGCGATAACGGCCCAGTTCTGCCCGATCTTTCTGTCAAATTCGATGAGGAAACGAGTGAGGAAATTGGGTTTCAAATGGCTGGCAATTTCAAAAGGTTGAGTTTTTTGTTCGGATTCAAACGCCCAATTTGTGATGTTTTCTATCTGGTTTTGACTCGGATTAGAGGGCCCCGCCCATTTGTACATACGGAAGGTCAGGCCTGCTCCTGAATTTAACAGCCCCAGTGGCATGGTCGTAATGAGATCGGAGAAGCGACCGAAGCCCAGTTTAAACACGTTGACGCCGTCACCTGTGATATCGAAGGAGAGGGATAGGCGGGGAGAGAAGAAATCTCCGAGTCCCCAGGACCAGAGTTTTTCGTTGTTATTGTCCAGAGAAAGCTGTGTTTGGGATCTGAAGCCCAACATGAACGTGAAGCGGTTTATGGTGATTTTATCTCTTACAAAAAGTCCGATGCCACCCGAGCTGTTGATAAAATCAAAAACTCCATATTCTCGAAAGTAGGTGGGTGTTCTGTTCCCCTGCTCCCATGAGCTGAAGGAATATCGTGTTCCGCTGTCAAATCCATCTCCCGGAAAGAGATCCTCGTTTTTTCCCGTGAAATCCACGGCGAACTTAGAGGAGAGGGAATAGTACTCAAATCCCAGATTGAGTTCATGGTGTCCGAAAGACTTTGTATCCAAAAATTTGGTGAGTTTTACGTTAAAATCTGTCCGGTTGGTATCGTCTGTAATATTTCCATAGGAATTATTCAAGCTGCGTGCCAGGTCTTCGATGAAATACTGGGCAGGCCCGAGATCTTGATCAACCGGTTCGGTAGTAGAATCTCTCCTCACGTGACCTAAGCCGGCCTCGATAAGTGTTGAGGCATTGAGAATCCCCTTGTAGTTGATCCGGAAAATAAAGTCGGAGAACCGTTTTTCCACAAAAAGGTCGGGGATCCCGATGCCACCCTTTTGTCCCAATAAGCTATGAAAAATTGTTGTCAGCGAAACATTGTGGTTGTTTGTCACCGCATAACTGAGCTTGGCGAATATGTTGTTGTGCTGCAAAGAGAGATTTCCTCCAGGAATGGAGAGGTAGTCGATTTTGTTATCTCTGGTTTGTGTCGAGTCGGAAAAAAAGTTGTTGGAGATGAAGAACCAGAGTTTGTCCTTAATAAGGGGGCCTCCCAGGTTAAAATAGCCGTTATAGTTGGAAAACTTGTCAGGTTCACTCACAACAGAGAGCTGGTCTAACCTCTCTGCCTGAAGGTTTTTGTCCATAAAAACGAGGGAGAATTCCCCTGAAAACTTATTGCCGCCGCTTTTGGTCACCATATTGATGACACCGCCGTAGGCGGAGCCATATTCCGGACTGAATGGATCGGAGATCACCTGAATTTCATCGATAGAGTCATAATTGATATGTAAACCGGAATTTTTTATCCGAACACCGCTTATGGACAGGCCGTCAACAACCCAGTTGTTGCCCTCTTCTCCTTCTCCTCGAAAGCTGGGCTGTCCTTGAGCGGCGGTCCCCCTGCGAGTATTAGCCCTAACTCCCGTTATTCCGGGGGTGAATTTAATAGCATCTACAACGGTGCGGTTCTGGACGGGAATTTTGGCCAAATCATCGCTTGTGATGTGGTAGCTGGTGTCTGTCGAAGTGATATCGATAAGAGGTGTTGGGGCAGTGACGACAATCTCCTCTTTGATTTCTAAGAGCTGCATGGTGACTTTAATACTTATAACCTGGCCCAGCCGGACAGTGACATTTTCCTGGATAAGAGGATTGAATCCTCCCAGATTATATGTGAGGATGTATTTTCCTACCGGGAGAAGAGGGAATTGGAAATCACCGTCTTGAGTGGTGAGAGCCGTACGTATCCCTTGAAGGTTTGGGCTCCTTGCTTCTATCCTCACCCCAGGCAGGACCTCCCCGTCCATGTCCACTACACGGCCTTGAATCTTCCCTGTCTCGCTGGCGAATCCTTGAACCGGAATAAGAAAAAATACGGCCAGACACAAAAGGACTATAGTTTTTTTTATCATGGTATTCCTCTTTTTTTTGAGGTCTCTATTTCGTTTTATTTATTCTTTCTATATTTTTTTATGAATTTTTCAGTGAGGATATGGGCTTCCGAATCTGTGTATTGTTTAGGTGGAGATTTCATAAAATAGGCTGAAGGAGAAGAGAGAGTTCCGGAGAGTCCATGGTCTAAGGCCAGTTTGCAGCAGCGAATGGCATCGATAACCACTCCTGCGGAGTTGGGTGAATCCTCCACGGATAAACGACAGTCCAGATATGTCGGAATGTCTCCAAAATGCCGGCTTTCGATGCGGATAAAGCAGAGTTTATTGTCTTTTTGCCAGGGTACATAATCACTGGGGCCGACATGGATATCATCCGCTGCGATGTTCAGATCCCTTGCTTTTATCTGAGAGGTTACGGCATTTGTCTTTGATTTTTTCTTCGAATCCAGCCGCTCCCGCTCCAGCATATTGAGAAAATCTGTGTTTCCCCCTGTATTCAGCTGGTAGGTCCTGTCAATGGGCATTCCACGGTCCATATAGAGATTGACGAGAGTTCGGTGAAGGATGGTCGCTCCTACCTGGGACTTGATGTCGTCACCAATGATCGGGAGATTTTTGTTTTCGAATCTTTTCTGCCAGTACGGCTCGCTGGCGATAAAAACTGGTATGCAGTTGATAAAAGCACACCCGGCTTCCAGAACCTGTTCAATATACCATTTTGTGGCTTCTTCACTGCCAACAGGAAGGTAATTGATGACGATATCTGTTTTGCGGTCCTTGAGGATACCGACGACGTCGGCCGTTGTGCCCGGTGCTTTTTCGATAATCTGAGAGAGATATTTTCCTATCCCATCATGTGTCATTCCACGTTCCACTTTGACGCCGAGATGGGGGACGTCAGAAAATTTTGTCGTGTTGTTGGGGGGACTATGGATGGCGCTGCTGAGATCCTTTCCCACTTTGTTTTTGTCGATGTCAAAAGCTGCCACGAAATTGATATCCCTAATATGGTATCCCCCCAGGTTGACATGCATGACTCCGGGGACCGTGTCTGAATTCTTGGAGTTTTGATAGTACTCGATCCCTTGGACGAGCGAGGATGCGCAGTTGCCCACACCGATAACAGCGACGTTAATCTTGCTCATGAATGGCTTCTCCTTGGTCACCATGAATGTGATAAAAACATTTTATCATGATCTGAAATCAAGTCAACACAGGGGGGATTGACTTCATCTTTGTTCAATGATAAATCTAGATACCTTTCCTTTATAAGAGGAGGACGAATGGCTGGATTTGAAGGTGTCAAATGGGCGCCGAGGCAAATGCGCTATATCCTTGGTGAAAAAGAGTTTACACTTCTTGAACCGGATTCCAAAGTCTTTGCCGTTTCGCGTTCCATACATTATGGTCTTTTTTTGTCTTTTGAGGGCATCCGTTTTTTTTGCAGACAAAGTGATTCGGGTCAGATCGAAGTCGTATTTTTTAACTGGTTGAAAAATCTGCAGAGATTCCAGAAAGGGATAGCTTTTAACTTGTCCAGAAAACAACAGGATCTGGTCCCAACAGTTGAAGAGATGGTGGATGTTTTCATTCATAAGTTTTTCAGTGAGCCTGATCTGCGTCCCTTTTTTAAGGAAATGGCCGAACTTGGAGCTCAAGGTTATTTCCGGCCGTTTACGATTGACGAGGAACAATCCATTGGTGTCACTTTTCCCGGTCGCCCGGGTATTAGAGCCGCAGTTTGCCGCTACGACCGGTATTTAGGCGAGCCGTTTTCCGGTGTGGTTGTACCGCATCTGGTCCGTGCTGTGGATATCAACCAAACAGGGTGTTTGAAACTGGGCGTGAATTATCTTATCAGCGTTAAAGCTGTGGATGAAGCCAGGAAAATCGATCCTGAAGCAGGCTCGGCTTTGTTTTTAGACGATAAGCCGCACTTAGAATTGGAGGATCGATTGATCTCTGAATGGGATTCCTCCTGCTGCCTTTTTGCTCTTCAAGACGGTACGGTCATAAAAATCCCAGAAAACAACTTGATCCTCCCATCGGTCACGATCCAGGGAATTGTAGCAATTCTGAAAGAAATGGATGTGCCTGTTATTGAAAGACATCTGTCCTATGGGGAATTGATCACAAAAGTCAAAACAAACAAATTAGTGGCTATCGGAAGTGTGGGCACGGCCGGTATTCTGAACCGCTGTGAAAAGCTGCTCCTGGTTGATGAAGAGGGGAGGACAATCACTGCACATTTCCCTAAAAAAGATCATCCTCTCTATGATAAACTTGGTGAAGCGAGGACATATTTCTGGAATGTCTATCAGGAAAAAGTCAAAGTCCCTGACGGTTTGACTCTCAATAAATACATTTTGTGAAACACGGAAATGGGGATGTATACTTTACTCCCCCAAGCTTGTTGGTGTTTTGAGGTTGTGATATAATCTGCACTCCGCTGCCGGGGTGGCGGAATTGGTAGACGCAAGGGACTTAAAATCCCTCGTAGGTAATCCTACGTGCCGGTTCGAGTCCGGCCCTCGGCACTTTATTATCAACAACTTAGCTCTCAATAAATTAGGTGCTTCCTCAGTGAAGTGTTGTTACTTGATCAAAAAAATCCAGCAAGCTATTATTTCCAAACAAGTTAAGTACAATCGTATTGCTAGGAATATGTCCAATGAAGTATAAGCCTGTAAAAGATCGCTGCTGCCAGAATGAAAAATGTCAGGATTTCAGGAAGTATGGTGAAGGTAATATCATCCGTCATTCAAAGTATAAAACGAGACAAGGGCGACGGCGGCGTTATCTCTGTAAGACCTTAAAAAGACCTTCTGTTCAACAAAAGGAACTCCATACTATCGACTCCACAAATTTCGTTCTGATTTCGATGAGGTGGTAGATATGACTATTGAAGGGGTCGGGATTTCATCAATTTCACGGAT
>SDBS01005080.1_pt1 | contig 12870 bp, 11 predicted proteins | sample 2277091 | NCBI WGS metagenome assembly SDBS01 (sample SAMN10404972, study PRJNA504765) | marine sediment metagenome | isolation source: marine sediment core GS10_PC15, 163 cmbsf | place: Arctic Ocean: Southern Knipovich Ridge | collected 2010 | reverse complement strand
TTGGAGCCGTACTGCTCGGTGGTCACCATCCCGACCTTTCTTTTTCCAACCAGGACGTCGGCCCCTTCTTCTCCCACCGGGACGTCAGTGTCTATCTTGACCAGGATGGAACTATAGCTCAGGGGGGCCTCTGTAACCACTGTAACCACGTCAACATCCCTTTGCTGTCCTTTGACAATGGCCGGGGCAGGTTTGCAGTCCGGATAGGTGGTTCCAGAACCGATGGCGGTGATCAGGGGTCTTTGGATGGCCTCACGGGGTTCAGCTCCCACCGTGTTGGCCACGTCACGAAAGGGATGAAGAGGCGTTACTCGTTCCAACTTCCCTCCCGCATTCCTGTAACGGTGACACGCGCCGACATATCCCTCTTTGACCTGGCAGGTGATGGGGCAGGAGTCACAAACAACCGCGTTCACCAATTCGGTCTCATCACGGGTCATGGCCTGCTGTTCGCATACCTTCAGACAGGCGCCGCATTCCGTGCAGTTTTCTCCTATTACCGCCTTTTTTTTGACCAGATGAACGGCGACTACAGGGCAATCCCGCACGCAGTACCCGCACCCGATGCATTTATCCAAATCAACTTTCATTGCCGGCACTCCTGAAAACTACTCATCTATCTCGCCATCGCCTTAGACCTTGCTCTCCCTGGGCGTACGTTTGGTCGGCGGTGTGTTCCTGCTCTTGGCCACCACGATCTCGCCATCCACCAGCACCATGGCAACTCCGGGGACGTCCCCAGCCTCGATGGCGCTCAGGGCATCCTCACCCACTGAACCCATGGGCGCGTCCATTATTACCAGATCCGCCTCTTTTCCTTCTGCGATGACGCCCCTGTTCAGCTTGTAGATCTTTGCCGTGTTTCCGGTCGCCATGCAGATGGCCTCCTCGGGCTTCACCCGGGTGAGGCTTGCCAGGTGGTTGATCACGCGGAGGATTCCAAGGGGGATGATACCTGTCCCGGACGGCGCGTCGTTCCCTATAATGACACGGTCCAAGGCACCCTCCTCAACGCAGAGATTGGCGGCGTCCACTGCTATCTTCGGATTACCGCAGTGGACAATTTCCACGGCCAGCCGGGTCTCGGTTACCAGTCTCTTCACCTCCTCAACGGCAATGGCCGTGGGGCCGCCATTGATGTGGGAGACAATATGGGGATCAGTCTTAATCACCTGATCCGCCGTTACAGTGCTGCTCCCGGGGATGGAGGTGCCGCCCGTATGCATCATGACGGTCATACCCATCTCCTTAGCCCACTTTACCATAGGGGCGGCATCTTCAGGCTCCTTGACGCTCCCAAGACCGATCTCTCCAACCACGCGGACCCCTTCCCGTGCCAACTCCTCAAAATCCTCTCTGGTAAGACCCTTCTCAAGGATGAGTCCGCCGCCTATTACCTTGGCGCCTCCAGGCCTGAAATTAGAAAAGGACTTGGCCGCTAATATGGCTAAGGCCTTCGTCCCGGCAGGATCCTTGGGCCGCCCTGCCAAGTGGACCTCACCCGCGGAAATAAAGGTGGTGACACCGCCATGGACCTCGCTTTCCAAAAACCCCAACTGTTTCTGCCGGGGGGCATAGTCCCCGAGCACCACATGGCAGTGCGAGTCGATCAGGCCCGGCGTGACGGTCATCCCGTCACAATCAATAACAGTGTCTCCCTTCTCTATGTCAGATTCCTCGAATCGACCAATCCTCTGGACCACACCCTCTCCGATGGTGATGGCATCTCCCTCTATCAGGGGGTTGGAGATATCACCGCTGACAATTGTACCGATGTTTTTTAAAATAACTTTAGACATTATGTTACCTCCTTTAGACTGAATAACCCTGATATGACACTCGTCGACAAAACCCTCTCAAGATTGGCCGGCAGATGGTATATCCTCTCGCCAAGCGCATCTGAAAGGGCATTGAGGATCGCCGGGGCAGTGGGAATCAGGGCAGGCTCTCCTACCCCCTTGGCCCCGAAAGGCCCGGTCGGCTCCGGAGATTCCACGATAATGGGAACCACCTCCGGCATATCACTGCAGGTGGGAATATGGTAGTCTTTCATCGATTTTGTACTATCAGGCACAAACTCTTCCATGAGGGCAAATCCTATCCCCATGGCCACTCCGCCGCAAATCTGGCCCACGACATTCTCGGGATGGATCGCCTTCCCTACGTCATGGGCCGCGACTATCTTGTCTACCTGGACTTCTCCCGTGAGTGTATCCGCGGTAACAAGGGCCAGATGGCATGCAAATGCATAGGTGGAATATGGTTCCCCCTCCCCGGTTTCAGGATCTAAGGGAACGGTCGCAGGGTCGAAGTACCCATGCCGGCGAAGGGGGATACCCTTCTTCTTAGCCTGGGTCGCAATTTCTGAAAAGAGGACCTTTCTCCCGGAATCGCCCGAATCCGAAACAGCGCCAGAGTCGAGAACGAGAGACGTCGTTGGAACCTTCAGTAAATCCGCTGCCTCTGTAACAAGCATGTCAGACAGCTTTTGGGCGGCGTCTTTCACTGCATTCCCGGAGATATACGTCTGTCTGCTGGCTGACGTGGCCCCCGCGTTGGTGGTTTGTCCGGTGTCAGCCACAACCATCCGGATGGCGTCCGGGGGTACGCAGAGTACCTCGGCCGCAATCTGGGAGAGGACGGTCGTTGATCCCTGTCCGATGTCAGCGCATCCCGTGTAGAGGGTTATGGACCCACCCGGATCAATCTCTATCTGGGCCGTGGAGGGATTATTAACACCGGTATTCCCGATTCCGTACCACATGGCCCCGACCCCGACTCCACGGCGCTTGAAGGGCGGTGTTTCAGCAGTGCGCCATTCTTTCATTGCACTGTCGTAATAGGGCCGAATGGCTTCCAGGCACTCATCGATCCCCACACTTTCGGTTAGGCGCTGTGACGTGCTGGTCCTGGAACCTTTCTTTAACGTATTGATCCGGCGGAATTCAAGGGGATCGATGTTAAGGGCCGATGCCAACAGGTCCATCTGAGATTCGTGGGCAAATGCCACCTGGGGGACCCCGAACCCTCTCATGGCGCCGGCAAAGGGATTGTTGGTGTAGACACAAAGGGCCTCCACGTCCACGTTATCTATTTCATAGGGGCCGGCGGCATGGACCGGTGCCCTGGAGGCCACGGCCAGGCCATAGGAAGCATAGGCGCCCGTGTCACAGATAATTTTCGTCTTCATGGCCATGAGCCTACCGTTCTTGTCAGCCCCCGTCTTCATGGTTATTTTCAGCGGATGCCGTTTGGCAGTAGCCAGATAGGCCTCTTCCCTGGTGTACACGTATTTCACCGCTCTTTTCAGATGGTAAAGGGCCAGGCCGATGAACCCCTGCACATTGAGGTCAAGCTTGGAGCCAAAGCCACCTCCCGTGGCAGCCTGAATTACGCGGACCTTCTCCTCCTCTACTCCCAGAAGAGATACCACCTCGCTGTGGTCATAGTGGGGATTCTGAGTGGAGGCGATGATGACCAGCGTGCCGTCCCTGTCCACATATCCCGCGCCCGCGTCCGGCTCAAGATAGGTGTGTTCCAGAAATGAGGTCTGATAGGTTTTTTCCACCACTGCCTCGCATCGATCAAAGGCCTTGTCCACCTCTCCTTTCTTGATCTTTCGGGTAAAGAGAAGATTTCCATTCTCATGGATTTTCGGCGCCCCGTCTCTCAGGGCCTCTTCCGGATCACGAACCACAGGGAGATCTTCGTAGGCGACGTTAATTTCGCTCAGTGCCCTTTCTGCTGAGTTTTCATTTTCGGCGGCCAGAAGCGCCACTGCATCGCCCACGAACCTGACTTTATCCGGGGCCAGCAGAGGCTGGTCTTTGTTGATGATTCCCGTTATATTCTCTCCGGGGACATCTTCCGCAGTAAAGACCCTCACAACGCCGTCAACACGGGCGGCTTTCCCGGTATCGAGACCAACAATCCGGGCATGGGCACGGTCGCTCCTGAGTACCTTCAAGACCAATGAGCCTTCCGGTTCCACGTCAGCACAAAACAGCGGCTTCCCCACTAATCGATCAGCAACACCGGTTCGCGGAACACTCTTTCCTATTGATCTGTATCCTGATTTCATCTCACACCATGGGGTACAGCATTCGCATAAACAGCCCTTGCACCGCTTTTTCCTTGTAAACGGTTGACGGCCTCCGGCCTGATATTTCTATCATCTTTTGCGCCATCAACCGCCCCCCCTCCTGGATAATTTCCAGATCAGGCCGCTTTCCCATAAGGAAGGTCTCTACTTCTTTCATCCGTCTCGGAACAGGAGTGCTCGACCCTAAGGCGAGCCGCACAAAACGAATCTGTCCGGCTTCATCCTTCTTGGCAAGGAAGGCCATGCTAATGCGGGCAATGGCAAGGGCTTTTCGTCTGCCGATCTTTTGAAAGTCGTTATGCAAGCCCTCGGCGGGCTTAAGGATGAAGCGGAGGATCAGTTCCTCCGGATGTATTGCGCTTTTGTAAGGGCCGGCGAACAACTCTTCAATGGGCAAGGTTCTCTGGCCGTTGATATCCCTCAGCACGGCCAGGGCTTCATGGACAATCATAGGGGGAACAGTGTCAGCCGACGGGGAGGCGTTGCCCACATTGCCTCCGATGGTGGCGGTGTTTCGGATCTGTTTGCTCCCAAAGGTGGAAGACGCTTTTTGAAGGGCGTGAGAGAATCGCCCGATGAGGGGGGAGGAATTGATTTCGGATATGGTCACCCCTGCCCCTACGGACAGACCCTCTTCCTCCAAGGCGATCCCCTTAAGTTCTGTGAGGCGGGATATGTCCATGAGGTACCTGGCCCGCAATTTCCCGGAACGGATGTCCACCAGCACATCCGTCCCTCCTGCCACGGGCCTGGTCTCCCTGCCGTGATCCCGCAAGAACTCAAGGGCTTCGTCCAAGGTCTCGGGTTTCACATATTCGAGGTCTGTCATCGTTTCAGCTTCTCTTCAGAAAGGCGCTCAGCAGCATCTTCGATGGAAGTAATGATCTGTTGATAGCCTGTGCACCGGCACAGGTTCCCTGAAATTGTATCTGTGATCTCATCACGGCTTGGGCTGGGAGTTTCTTTGAGCAGGGCGTAGCTGCTCATCAGTAGCCCGGGGGTACAAAAACCGCACTGAACCCCATGGCGCTCCACGAATGCCTCTTGAATAGGGTGAAGGGCCTCTTCACTGCCGAGGCCCTCCACTGTCAGTATCTCTCGATTATGTAGTTGGGCTGCCAACATGAGACAGGCATTGGCGCTTTTTCCATCCACTACTATGGTGCAGGCACCGCACTCGCCAATACCGCACCCTTCCTTGGTCCCCTTGAGAGAAAGCCGGTTCCTTATGGCATGAAGCGCAGTTTCGCCGGCCTCTACCTCCAGTTCCACCTTTTCCCCGTTCAAGGTGAATTGGATGGGAATGCGTCTGCAAGTCTTCATCTGATCATTCTTCCTTGATCTCAAAGGTCCTTTATCTTCTTCAGATCCAGTTCCTTCATCACCGTTATCCCTTTGGCCTTCATCTCTTCCAGGGCCTTCTTAGATGTGTCCGGTGCCACGCCCCGGCAAAGGTCTTCCACCACGATCACCTTATAACCGGCGTCCGCGGCATCTATGGCCGTGGCCTTGACACAGTAGTCTGTGGCAATCCCGTAGACCACCACTTTCTGGATACCATTTCTCTTGAGAATTTTGTCCATCTCCGTCTTGGCTCCACCGTCATCCTGGAACCCTGAATAGCTGTCATACTTTGGATCCTTTCCCTTTTTCACGACAGCCAGAAAGAGATTATTGTCCACCAAGATCTTCGCGTTTTCAGTTCCCTGAATACAGTGGGGAGGCCAGAGAACCTGGGGCCTTCCTTCGATTTTGATCAGTTCAAACGGTTTTTTCCCCTCATGATTGGTAAAAAATGAGACATGGTCAGCGGGGTGCCAGTCCTGGGTGGCAAAAATGACAAATCCTTTTCCTTGCAGGTCTTTTGTGGTCTTCTTCACTTTTTCGACAAACTCCTTGTCCGTTCCGTTGACGGCAAGGGAGCCTTTCTTTAATGTGGTGAAATCCCCCTGGACATCCACTACAATCACCCCTGTCTTCCCTTCCGCCGAGCAATCGGGACAGGCCATGGTGAGCAGTGGAACCATCAGGAACCCAAAAAAACCAGAAACTACAGCAATGAAATTTCCCCTTTTCATGATTAAACCTCCTTCTTTAATGTTTAAAAGATACCGAGCTGAAGTTCGAATACAGGCAATAGACAAAAAAGGGCCAAGGGTGAAAAGAAAAGGGGGCTCGCCTCTTCTAAGTTCTTTCCCTTGAGCCTTTAGCCTTGCGCCTCCCTTATACCCAGCGTGTAACAACGGTTTTCTCATCCATGAACATCCGCATTGAAGCCATCCTTGATTTGGCTGTTCCCACAAATGATTCCCTGCGGGATCCTAAGGGAAAGAAGGCGTAGGGCTGGGCAACCCCTAAGTTCACTGCGACATTGCCCACGTTGGCCTCTCTTATGAATTTTCTCGCGTTCTTTCCGTTTGTGGTCATGATGGCTGCCGAATGCCCCAGATTGGTCTTGGTATTAATCCAGTCGATGGCCTGATCCAGGCTCTCTCCCCTGATCAGGGCAGCCACTGCGCCAAAGGCCTCCTCCTTGGCCATCGGCATGTCCACATTTACCTCCTCGAGGATGGTGGGACCCGAAAAATAGCCATTGGGATAATCTTCTGCCTTCAGGGTTCTCCCGTCTAAGACCATCTTTGCGCCGTCTCTCAGGGAATGGTCAATCCATTCAAGGACCTTGTCCTTTACGCCCTGGGTGGTGTAAGGGCCTAATGTGGTGGTCTCGTCAAGCCCGTAACCGAGTTTCATGGCTTCAGCAGCAGCTTTGAATTTTTCCTTGATTTCTTCGTAGATGTCCCCCACCACAACCACGTTATCTACACCGAGACAGCGCTGGCCGGTCATCCCGAAGCAGGCTCTCAGAAGCCATCCAACCGATTCGTCGATGTCCGCATCAGGCATGATCACTAACATGTTTTTCCCATTTCCGTTGAGGGAAGAAGTTTTTCTCAGTTTGGCGCAGAGCTCGAAAAGCTCGTGACCCGCCCGGTTGGATCCGATGAATCCCACGCCTTTGATTTCCGGCTGGGAAAGGATTTCTTTGTTTATCTGTCGACCACCGTGGACCACATTGATCACACCTGGAGGAAAACCCGCCTCCTGGGCAACCCTGGAAATAGTCTCCGCGGCCACCGGATCTTGCCTGCTTGGGCTTACAACCACGGTACACCCGGCGGCCATGGCATAGGGGACGAAAGAGGACCAGGCGTGCATGGGGATATTCCCGGGCGTGATGATCAAGAATGCGCCAAGCGGTTCCCAGACTAAGTACTGGTCTATCCCGTTGGCCAATTGATCTAAATGTTCGTTCCGTTGAACCAGTCCGTACAGGGCCGAACATGCCGACTCTATGTTTTCAATGACCCTGCTTAACGAACCCTTAGCCTCACCGATGGTCCTTCCGTGGTCCTGTGTCAGGATACTGGACATCTCATCGTAGTGTTCTTCGAACTTGGCATGCATCTTAAAGAGCAAACGGGCCCGGTCCCTCATGGGAACATCTTTCCAGGTCTGAAATGCCTCATGGGCCGCCCTTACCGCCTGAAGGGCCTCTTCAGCCGTGGCAGCAGGGTATTGAGCGATCGCTTCCCCCGTTGCAGGGTTGGTTGTCTCCTGGATATCGGTCGATTTGGAATCAACCCATTCCCCATTGATAAGAAATTTCAGTTTTCCGTAATGTTTTTTCACTTCTGGCAGCAACGCCATTTGTGTACCTCCTAAAATTTGAAAGATGAACATCGAACGTCCAACATCGAATGAAAAAGCAAATATCCAATACCGAACATTCAACCACGCCAAGGCGTGGTTTCTTTTCAGCCGTTTTGATACTCGCAACGAAAATCTTAATTAGTTCTTCTGTTTCCCCTAAAATATCATCAAATAGTTCAGATTTTGTAAACTCTGTTTCTTCATCTTTTTCCATTCAAAATCCGATGTTGAATGTTCGATGTTCGACGTTCATCTCTTAAAGTATCGTTCCACTACCTTGTCATCATGCCCGGTAGAAAAAGGGCGATCTTGGGGAATACGGTAATAAGCACCACAACAACAAGAATAGCAAAAAGAAACGGCGCCACACCTCTAAAAATGGTCTCCACAGGTACTTTCTTTGCTACCCCTGCCACTGTAAAGATGTTCAAGCCCATAGGAGGCGTAATCAGACCGGCCTCCATCATCAGCACCGCGATCACACCAAACCAGATGGGATTGAAGCCGAGGGCAAGAATGACGGGGTAAATGACCGGCATGGTCAACACCATCATGGAGATTGCGTCTAAAAAGCACCCTAAGAAGAGAAAGATCATTACTATAATGGTGTGGATAAGGTACGGAGAGACCTCAAGGGCGGCCGCCCACTCGGCCACCTGCATCGGTATGGTTGACAGGGCAAGGAAATAGCTGAATACATTTGCCCCTGCTACTAAGAACAGCACCATAACTGAGATACGTACAGATTCCTGGAGGGCCGCTATCAGATTTTGCCAGGTCAGCTTCTTTTTGAAGATGGCGACGATGAACAAGACGGTGGCGCCTATGGCGCCCGCCTCCGTAGGGGTGAAGAAACCCCCGTAAATACCGCCCATAACCAACAAAAAGACCGCCAATGGCTCCCAAACGCCTAAGAGCGAAACGAATTTTTCCCTCCACGACACGGATTCCGGAGTTGCGGGCGCCAGCGCCGGGTTTATCTTAACCATGGCCACAACGATGGCTATATATGCAAGGGCCAGGATCAACCCCGGGAGTATTCCGGCGACCAGCAGCTTTCCGATGGATTGCTCGGTCAGCATGCCGTAAACAATGAATCCGATGCTGGGCGGTATCAAAAACCCGAGGGTGCCACCGGCAGCGATACAGCCTGTGGAGAGTCTGGGATGATATTTAAACCTCTCCATCTCGGGAAAGGCCACAGTACCCATAGTGGCCGCCGTTGCCACAGAAGAACCTGAAACAGCGGCAAAACCGGCACAGGCGCCGATGGTGGCCACACCAAGGCCCCCCGGCAGCCTGCGAAACCATTTGTCAAAGGTATTATAAAGCTCCCTAGTCATTCCGGAGCTCCCCGCGAACCCCCCCATCACGATAAAAAGGGGGATCACAGTATAGGGGAAATAGGCCGAAACCTCGTAGACTGTCCGCGCAATCATGGGGAGGGCTGCTTCAAAGCTGGCCAGATAGGTCACGCCCACAAAGCCCACGAACATCATGGCATAGGCGATGTGCATCCCTAAAAAAAGCAACAAAAAAACTAAGGCAGTGCCAATGATACCTGTGATGACGGGATCTAACATTATCGCTTCACCAGCTTTCTTAAGGAATCGGTCAGGTCTATAAGCAGTTCCAGGCAGAGAAAAAAGCCGGCCAGGGAAACAAGGAGCCTGAAGGGGAATTGAGGAATTCTGAGCATATCTGAAACTGTCCGCTCCTCCATGCCGACCACCCAGCCCTGCCATGTCATGATGGCAATGATGAACAGACTCAAAAGGGTGGTTATGACATCCAGAAGCAGGGCGACCCCCTCGGGAAGCCGGGATGTCAGCATGGTCACGCGTACCTGTCCCTTCACCTGATGGGTGTACGCAATCCCGAGAAGGATAAAGATGGCCAGCAGGTAACTTGATAACTCCATGGAGCCGGGGATAGGTCGGGACCATAAGGCCCGACCTACCACCTCCCCTGAGGTCAACAGCATCATGGGGATTAGAAAAAACATCCCTACGTAGCTCAAGGAAAGAGTTAACCGCTGTATCGTTTTCCGAATCATTTTCTACCAGTTCGACCGAAACGTTGTTCTCAACCAGGTCTCCCTACTTCTTCCACTCGGGCGGGAAGGCCACACAAGTAACGCCAGCAGCTTCTGCGGCGTTGTTGTATATGAGGACCGTCTCTTTTGCGGGAAGGCCCTTAGCCTCCAGACCGGCTACCCATTTTTTTGTCACGCCCTGGAACCGGGCAAACCACTTCTTCTCCTGCTTCGGTGTCAGAGTGTACATTTTGATGCCCTTTGCTTTGATTTCCTTCATCATGGTCTTGTAGACATCCCGGTTAAGACCGCCTGTTGTGCGGAACGGATTGCTGCACACCTCTTCGATGATAACCTTCAGATCATCGGGGGTCTTTTCCCAGCTCTTCAGGTTCATGACAACGCCTTCGGAAACACAACCGAATGTTGCCATGACCCCGTATTTGGCCACTTCATAGAGTTTAAATGCCAGCACCAGAGGAGGACAGGTAACCAGCCCGTCTATGGTCCCTGTTTCCAGGGCAAGGTAGACATCCCCTAAGGGCATGAAGACCGGCTCAGCGCCTATGGCCTTTATGTACTGTGTCTGGAGACCGCCCGGCGCTCTGATCTTGAGCCCCTTCAGGTCCGCAAGGCTGTGTACTGGCTTGCGGGTCCATAAAAAGGCCTGAATGCAGCCGTTCAATTCAATGACCTTGACATCGGCAAACTCCTTCTGAAGCGCTTCTTTGTAAACCTTGTTTCCAATATCTACGGCAACATCCTTTCCGTCCACCCATGCGGCGGATGAAAGCACGTCGGTCAATGGAAAACGGCCCGGGGTCCACGTGGCAGTAAAATATCCCATGTCGGACATGCCCTTTCTCACGATGTCAAAATGCTCAGGGCCTTTGCCCAAGGCACCTCCCGCATAAAGGGTATAGGTGATACGCCCATTACTCCGCTTTTTCAGCTCTTCCAACATCGGTTTCCATACGGTTTTTACCTCCCTGCTTGCAGGTGGATGCCAGGTGCTGAATTTCAGGTGAATCTTTGAATCTGAGTCAGCCATTACGCCTAAGGGCAGCAAAAGCATGGCACAAAGTCCGGCAAACAGAAAACCAACAAACAAACCCTTTCTCTTTTTCATCTTCGATACCTCCTTCTAATTGTTAACGGTTTAGGGATAACAATAGTCATCCATATTAATTCTAAGTCCCCTCCTGTGATGGGAAAAAAGCGGGCATCTCCGGTCCCAGATCTCCCATCTCACTGAGGACATTCAGGGCCTTGAGCACATGCTCTTTCATCAATTCGCAGGCCAAGGATACATCCTTTTTCTTAATGGCCTCTACAATCCTTCTGTGATATTTAACCGAGGAGAGCAGATGGCTTTTCCGCTGCAGTGATTTATAGCTAAAGGGTGTAACCTGATTGTGCAGATTTGAGGCAAGGGCTTTGAGGCGAGTATTACCGGCAATGGCCATGATACTCCTATGAAAGGCCTTGTGGAGGTCCTGATATTGCAAAAGATCGACCGGATCCACTTCCACGCATACCTCCATTTCCTCAACAAAGGCCTCCAATTCACGGACCTCCCGGGAAGAAATGGCATCCATTGCCAAACAGGTAGCGAGTTCATAGAGCGTGGCTTTCAGCGTGTAGATTTCCCAGACATCTTTCTTTGTCAGGTGGGGCACAAAAACCCCGCGCCGGGGCTTTCTCAACACCATTCCCGTGGCCTCCAACATCTTCAGGGCTTCCCGTACCGGCGGTCGGCTGATCTCCAGGCGCTGGGAGATATCTTCTTCTTTGATTTGCTCCCCTGGTTTGAACTCGCCTGTGACGATCCACTCCCGTATATGCTGGCCTGCCCGATCTACAATGGATTCAATTTTCATCATCATCACATTTTGATTATTGTCTATTGTATACGATTTATTCCTGATAATTGTGGGTTTGTCAAGAAAAAAATGTGGGCCTGGAGATTTTCTTGCGCGGAGATTGCCCGCACCATCAGTTACCTTGATTTGGCTCTGCCCAATTGGGCGATTAGGGTCGATATTGACTTGAGCAAATAATGATTATAGATAGTGCCTGAACGAAAAATCCTAGTTTTCGTTCGGACACGCTAGATAATGATTCTCATTCAAACCGTGGAACGGTGGGATGAAAATTATCGATTGAGAATTGTGAGAGGTTTGGAAAAGGAGCGGAAATGGTTTTTCCGAGAGGATTCAAATGACAGCGGAGATCTCCGAGGAGAGGGCGGCTTTTTTGGCAAAAGACTACTCTCGAGGATTTATAAAATATTGCCAGTTCGAAACGGAAGTGGTGAAAAGGGGCTATTTTCAGGCCAAGGTGAAAATTGAGGAGCATCACCGGCAGCAGGATGGCTTTATTCACGCGGGAGTGATGGCAACCATGGCGGATCATACGGCCGGATACTCTGCCTTTACCACTGTTCCGGAAGATTTTCAGATTCTGACCATCGAGTTCAAGATCAATTTCCTGAGGCCCGCATACGGTGATGCCCTGATTTGTCGCTCTAAGGTGATCAGGGACGGTAGCCAGATTATCATATCGGAATCAGAGGTCTTTGATGTCAGAGAGGGAGAGGAATTCCTATCTGCAAAGGCGATGGTTACCCTTATGGCCATACACAGGGATAAACTTGTTTTACAGCGCTGAGGCGATCTCCTCTGCCACCCTTTTTGCCGCATCCTTCGGGTCCTTTGCGTCACGGATGGGGCGGCCGATCACCAGGTAGTCCGAGCCGTTTCTGACAGCATCTTCGGGTGTTACGATCCGTTTCTGGTCGTCCCTGTCGACTACGGTCCAGGCCGGTCGTATCCCTGGGGTTATTGCAACCATTTCAGGGCCGATCTCCCTTTTTACCGCGGCCACTTCAAGACCCGAACATACCACACCCTGACATCCTGCCGCTTTTGCCATGCGTGCCTTTAAGAGAACCAGTTCGGAAATATCATCCGCGTATTCTTTAGCGTATCCCAGTCTCTTCAATTTCTCGCGGTTCAGGCTG
>SDBS01005078.1_pt1 | contig 12870 bp, 15 predicted proteins | sample 2277091 | NCBI WGS metagenome assembly SDBS01 (sample SAMN10404972, study PRJNA504765) | marine sediment metagenome | isolation source: marine sediment core GS10_PC15, 163 cmbsf | place: Arctic Ocean: Southern Knipovich Ridge | collected 2010 | reverse complement strand
AAGACGAGCTTCTACCAACCAAGGACGCCGTAAACGACAGCCCGTTTACCGACCCGAGCACCGACACCGATTTTGTCGTCGATAACGGCAGCAGATTCCGCATCGGCGACCAGATTCAGGCCGAAGGCAGCGAGGAATTGATGCTGGTGACCGGCATCAGCACTAACACGCTTACGATAGTTCGCGGCTACGCTGGCACGACAGCCGAGGACATAGCCGACAATCAGGTAATCAACATTCTCGGCAACGCCGCGCTCGAAGGTGCCGATAAGCCCACCGCAAGGTTCACCAATCGCAGCCGGTGCGGCAACTACACGCAGATATTCACCGCCGCGGTAGAAGTCAGCGGTACGGACATGGCCGCCAGCCAGTTAGGCCTGGCAGACGAAATTGACAATCAAAAGCAGGCACGCCTGCGGGAGCTGGTTCGTGACATGGAAAACACCGTCATCAATGCCGGCCAGCCCGCGAGCAATCCTGAAGGCAGCGGCTCAGTCAGACGCTCAATGAAGGGTATTATCCAGCACCTCTCGACGAACCTCTTCCACACAGGAGACAGCGGCTTTCCCAGCGGCACCGCCCTTGATGAGACAATGATCAACTACGTACTCAGGAAGATTTGGGAGAACAGTAGTGGCAATGTGGATCTTATCGTAGTCGGCGGTTTCCAGAAGCGAAAGATCAACGCGTTTTGTTCCGACAGCCGGGCGTACGGAGCCAACGACACCACCTTCACCGACTTGATCGGCATCTACGAAAGCGACTTCGGCGTCTGCAAAATTGTCACAACGCGATGGATGCCGCAGGATGCGGCACTGCTGCTGGATTCATCTCGCATCAACGTGCTGCCTTTAGCCGGGCGAAGCTTCCACTTCAAGCCACTGGCAAGCAGCGGTGACTACGAGTGCGGCGAACTGATCGGCGAATATACTGTGGAGCTCAAAAATGAAGCGGCACACGGTTTGATTCGCGATCTGAGCACCAGCTAAGAATCTACCCGACTTATTGGGGGGATATACGAGGGTGGGAATCCCGCATTATATGCGGGATTCCATTCTCGCAAGGAGACAAAAGAAATGGTTACTTTTTCAAACGATGCCGACATTTTGAAATACGAGCCGATCCTGTTCGGCGAATTGCATCTGCCATGGCAAGTATTGGCGACAGAAACTGGAGCGACCCTCAGTGGCACAACGTTTACCGCAAGCTCAGCGGATTTTGTCGCCGCTCAGGTCCAGGCAGGTGGCGTTATCTATCTGCAATCAGCGGACGGTTCGCTGGACGGAGCGTACGAGATCGTCTCGGTAGATTCTGCCAGCCAGCTTAGCATCTCGGTCATCCGGTCCGATTCGACAGAAACCGCTATCGCACCGCCAGCAGCGACAAACATATCCTATCGCATAAGCACGTTCGGACCTCAGGCAAGCGAGGTCGGTTTTCAGTTGACCGAATACTTCGGCATCCGCCCGGGTAATCCGGCAAGTGACATCGACACCGATGATATTCTGGATACGAGCGTGCTGAGGCTGGCATCTGTTTTCGCGGTAATCTCAGTCGTGTACGCGATGTTGGCCAGCAAAACAAGAGACCAGAACTACTGGAACAAGAGCCTGTACTACCAGAAGCTCTTCGCCAAAGCAAGGGGACGGTGCCGGCTCAGTATCGACGTCGGCACAGATGGGTTGGCCGATATCACGAAGATCGGAGCGGCCGGAAGATTAGTGCGGGATTAGTTTACAAAGAGAAGAAAAATGAAAGCCACATTAGATGCACAAATGTTGTTTGACGAGCAGGCGTTGGAGATTAGCCCTGAAAGCTTCAGCAGGGATTCGATCGAAAGGACCGTACCAGGACTGGATGGTGTGCTAAGTATCGACCTTGGACGACGCGGCAGGAAGATAAAACAAACCGGTACGCTGCGGGCCAAAAGCAGGGCACAACTTGTCGAGAGAATCAGCAAAATAGCTGCATTCATGGACGGCGATATGCACACGCTGACAACCGGCAGCGGCCAGGAATTCGCAAATCTCCGCATGGATTCGTTCAAGGCAGGCACAGAACACGCCGACGGCATCGGCATCGTCACCGATTACGAAATCGTTTACACGCAATTGGCTTAGCAACACACGCCATATTTAGCCCCCAGCTTTAACTGGTGGTTATGGAAAAGGACGCAGAAGGAATGTCACTTTATAACAACGGCATAGATTCGGTCAGAGTATTTGACTTACCCGCCGGCATTTGGCCGGATGGTCAGTACGTCAAAGAGCCTCGCATCGCATTGGTCAAATGGCGATCAACCTGGAACAACAAATTCCACCAGGTATATGTCAACGGCCGATACGCAGGGACAACGCTCGACAGCAAACAAAGGCAGTTGATCGTCCCGGTCCCAACGTCTCCGGAGAGTCCAGTTCGGATCGAGGTCTTTGCCGTTGAGGCAGAATACGCCGATATAGATTTCAGCAGCGAGCTTGCCCGGCGAGCCGCCGACAGCGGATGCGTCACAATCACGCTATTAAGGAGTCAGAATTTACCGATTGGCGCTTCTGCAGATATCTATTATGACAACGGCACAGGCCAAATCGATTACGACAATCCAATGACTGATACACCGATCCGAATCTGGCCGGCCTGGCAGGACAAAGCCGGGTTGGGAATGAGTCGATTCGGCCTGGACGATTTCGGGTGGGATTCGGCAGCAGCGGTCGGCCTCGGCAAGGGCAGCTTCGGCCACGGCCAGTTTGGCCTCGACGCGGATACGATCGAGTGGACAAGCCCGCCTATGCCGAGCGGCACTTATAAATTCGGCGTAAAGGTCAGAGACGCATCGGGCAGGCAAAGCACCGGCTGCGAAACCGGGCCGGTCACGGTAACACCGGCTGCGAGACCCGCAGAAGCATTGAGTATTTCTTCGTTTGATAAACAGACGAATCAATTGGTGCTCAATATAGATAACAACGCGTGACTTTTAAAGGATGACCACCGGTTAAAACCGGGGGCTAAGTATTAAAGGGTAAGGGAGAATATTATGGCTGAAGTTTATCCATCCGACAATGAACTGCTCAATATGCAGTCTGAAAGCGAGACCGGCGTCGAGTATATCCCGACCGGGACGGCACCGTATTATCTGCACTTTAGAAAACTGCTGTACAGGCTGCTGCTGGCGGCCCGGCGGGCGAACGACCTGAGAGTCTACGACGAAGGCGGCCTGAACGTGGGAGTCAAACCCGGCAAGTTCTGGCTCGGCACCGAATTGATCAGCTATGCAGGCTCGACAGGCAATACGCTGGCAGACGATAAAGCGAATATTTATATCTACCTGAATTCGTCCGGCACACTCGTCACCAACGAATACAGCAGCTTCCTCGACATGGCAGCGACGCCTCATATTCGACTTGCCCAGGTCACCACCTCAGGTGGTGACATCGACTCGATCACCGACTGCCGTGCCGGGCACAACATTGCAATTCCTTACGGGGCCGGAGGATTGAAGAAAATCATCGAAGCCCATACTGCCGACGACACACTGACGGCAGCCGAATCAGGCAGTGTGCACACCAACCTTGGCGCTTCTGTGACGGTAACGCTGACCTTACCCACCTCGGCACCTGCGGGAACGGTGTTCAGTTTCGCAGTACAGGCAGCCCAGCAATTGCGCATAGATCCGGGCACTGCGGCAATTCGTGACGACTCCGGCCAAACGGCGGACAAATACAAATCGGCCAGCACAATCGGGGCATCACTAACCGTCATCGTCGATTCGGCCGGCAACTGGGCCACCATTGCCAAGAACGGAACCTGGAGCGAGGAAGCATAAAACGCATCCGCAACGGAGGAATCAGATATGGCAAACGAAATCCATGTAAACTACGCATCAGGAAATACACTATACGCTGTTGTTCGCAACGCCGCCGGAGACATCTGGCATGTCGCTGGACAGGCCTTCGAGGCATGGGGGACGGGCGGCCGGACCGCAGACGATTACGACATCAACCTTACAGACAAGAGCGGCAACCTGTACGTCGGCAGCTTTGACACGAATATTCAGGCCGGCAGATATTCCGTTCAGGTTTTTCTGCAGGCCGGGGCGAATCCCGCCAACGGTGACACATTCGTTGCCGGCGAAGAAATCATATGGTCGGGGACAGGCGCTGTAACCGCCGACAAGCTGCTATCCAACAAGGCCGTGCAGAGCAAACCCAGCGGCCAAATCAAATACTACGACGATGATGGGCAGACGGTGTTGTTGACGCATACACCGACAGACACTGCCGCAGCTATCACAAGAACACCGAGTTAAGAACATCTGATAATTGAGGAGGCTTGACATGGGCGGTTTCTCAGACTATTGGGAAAACAAGATTCTGGACCACATCTTTGGCAAAGGCAGCTATACGCCACCAACAATCTACGTAGGACTCTCGACCGCAGATCCAATCGATAACGGTTCAGGATTAGCCGAGCCGAGTGGCAACGAATACGCACGGGTACAAACATCCGCTTCCGACTGGAACGCCGCATCGAACGGTTCACTGGACAATGTCAGCGACATTACATTCGCCCAGGCGACCGGGAACTGGGGAACGATAATCCACTTCGCCCTGTTCGATGCAGCAACGGCAGGCAACATGCTGGCTCACGGCGCATTGAGTCAGTCAAAAGCGATCGGCGAATCGGATACAGCCAGATTCGAAGCGGGTGACCTGGATACAAGCTTAGATTAACCAGTGCAAATTGTAGGAGTTTAGAATGGCAACAATAAACAGAAATTGGACCTCGCAATCTCAGATCATCGGGACGGGCGACAGCTACGTCACGCTGTCCGGAACGACGGAATCTTATTCATCCGACGTCGATCTGGAAACCAACGGCTACGAAGGCGCTCACGTCACCGTGGAGATCGACTACGATGCAACACCAACGGATGAGGTCAAGATCAAATTGTACGGATCGCTGGACGGCTCAAATTACGATGACACACCGATCTGGGAAATGCAGGGCGACAAAAGTGTCGATCCGCAGCAATTAAGTTTCGTCGTTCGAGACCTGGCTCATTTCAGAATCGGCGTCCAGCAGACCGGCTCGACCGACAGCCACAACGTCAGAGCGTACGTTCAGTGCTGGAACTATCAGTCAATATAAGGAGGCGAACATGGCCGATATACACATAGGAAAGATCAACAGAACCGAATCCGGCAAGGGCAAGGCCGAGCTGTTCTATCACATTCCCATCGACACACCGGTCGGCGGGATTGTGCCAACGCCCGAGAGCACAATCACGGCACAACTTCAGCAGGCCGAGATCGACGCCCTGGCTGCCGGCTCATTAGTGGAAGTATCACGAAATATCATAGTGCTCGTCGGCCAAACGCAGGCGGAGATAGCCGATGCGATTCGAGCCGACTGGCAAAACGCCAAGACAGACTACAACGACAAATACAATTTTGTCTACAAGTTCTATGGGGTGACATTAGATGCCTCTGCTTAAGCCGATCAGGGCGATACAAATAAACTGGAATCATCCGCTCGCCAGGGGATTAACGGGATGCTGGCTGCTGAACGAAGCGACCGGCGAAATGGTCGCCGATTGCGGTCCCCGCCGCAATAACGGCAGCTTCCATTACAGCACAGCCTCGCCGGCATGGAAACCGTCTAAGCACGGCTCATGCCTGGAATTCGGCACCGAGCGATGTATCGATTGCGGAACCGACAAATTCGGATTGGACACCACCAACGAAGTAAGTGTCGTAGCATTAGTCAATCAAAGTGCAAACCAGCTAAATACCATCTTCGCCCGCAGTGCTTACGTAAGACCTTGCAAACTTTCAGGCGACACCGCTGGAAGGTTCAAATGGAAGGTCTATACCGACGGAACAAATTGTTCCATCAGTTCAACATCTAGCCATGCATTAGATGGAAGTGAATACGTGCACAGTGCAGGCATCTGGCGTCCCGGTGACGGCAGGATCTATGTCAATGGCGTCCAGGAAAATTCCGAATCTTCAAGCTCCGGCAACCTGAGTTTCATCAACGATTCACAACCAGCTGGCATTGGCGGAACATACGAAGTCGGCAATTATTACTCCTGCTGGAATGGCAAGATAGAATACGTCTTTGTCTACAATCGTGCTTTGAGTGCGGAACAAGTCAGATGGCTCTACCGATAGCCGTTTGCAATGTTCGCAAGGCCGATCAGCCCGGCATCGATTCACATCTCGGCGGCGACAATTTCCCTCGCTGGATCTGTCAACGAAACATCGGCGGGATCCGCGGCGTTGACCTTAACAGGCATCGTACCGCAAGTCGAGCTGAATTGGCCGGCGGAAGCCCTTTTCAATGGAATGACCGCCAACGCTTTGAAGTTGGGGACGGCCTTAACTCTGGGCCGGTTCTGGGTTCGCGTTGCCGGCTGCTCGGCGCTCTACCGAGGACTAAGCATGGAACAAATAGATTTTGAGGCCGTACTGGCAGTGGCTGAGAGAGATGCCGGTGAAATTTCACCACCCGACTACTTGCCGCACAACAGCAGCTCGACATATTTTTATGTGGTTCGGCGATACAATCACTGCGGCTATCAGGAACACACGTTAACTGCCGCCGCGAAGGTATCACTCGATGCCGAAGGCGAGATTGATAAGCCGCAGCCGAATAAGATTTTCGCTACCAGGGCCAAGCAAGTAGATGCCGGCAAGGTCCGGCTGACCTGGTTTTATTGCCCGCTCGAACAAGGCTCGCAGCCGGTGTGTTTTAAAATCTACTACGACAGTCGGACCGGGCAAATCGACTATGAAAATGCTCTGGCTGAGATTAGCTACAAGGGCCAGAAGTTTTATAGCTACGAAAGTGACCCGCTCGAACCGGGCAGATACCTGTTCGCCATCAAAGCAGAAGATGCCGCCAGTATTGAGCGCAATTCATCGGCCCACCTTTCCATCGAGATTGACGGCACAGGACCAGATGCGGTCACTATCCTGCAGGCAGAGACGGTTTAACATTTTGACTGAGAAATGAGAGGCAATACATGTCCAACAAAATTGACTTTTTCCAGTCGGAACAGAGGCAACTGTCACTTCCGGCTGCTTCTGTCTCGATTCTGGTCGACGGAATATTGTGCCCCGACCTGGAGCTGATAGAGATTGTGCGAAGCGGCTGGCCGGAGTTCGGCTGGGCGAAATTAGCCTATAATCCCGCCGCATATACTGGCACCGATGTAAAAGACGCTGAGAATGTTGAAAATGAATTCGCCGCTGGTAAGACCGTCTGCATCCGGCAATATTATAGCGGCATCTTGCCCGGTGCAGCAACCTTCGCTCTGCCGATCTTCAGCGGTCAGATAGAAAACATCGAGACACGGCGAACAACCGGTGACGAGAAGCTGGAAATCATCGCCAGAGACTCCAGCGTGAATCTGAAGCACCTTTCAGTATATGGCCAGCGTCTGGCAAAAGCAGACGGCTCCAGCATATTCCTGGCCGGTCTTGACACAGTATTTAATCCCGATAGCAAAGGTAACGCCAATCAGACAGTAATCGATCTCGACAGCAAAAGCTACACAGTCTTTTGCGGCGAAACCTTACAAAGCAGGTTCTGGACCTGTGCAGAAGTGATTGATTATCTACTCTGCGAATACGTACCGGCAGGGCAACTCAAAACACCGAGTTTCAGTCGGCTGCAAGCCCTGACGGAAAATCAAATTGTTCGCGACCTCGATGTCACGGGACTGAATCTCGCCCAGGCCCTGCACCGATGCTGCGAACGAGTCGGCCTGAAGTTCAAGTTTGTCCCACGACTCGCAGACGACGGGCCGGGCCAGGCAATTGTATTCTACAGAGCCGGCACAGGCAGAGTTGTCGAGCTGAATTGTCAGCCGGCCGGCCAACGGCTCAGCATCTCGAAGACAAATATCGCAGAGATGCACAGCAGGAAAAAGTTCTGGCCCGTTACGCATAAATATATCGGCCAGGGTGACTTCAAAATCTACGAAGCGACCTTCGAGCTTATCAAGGCATGGGAAGCCGGCCTCGAACAGAACAACTATGACAATCTCTCACCCTCGACGAATCCGAACTTCTGTCAAACCAAAGACGTCTATCGCAAATGGTGCCTGAACGAAGCGGGCCAATACAGCGGACCTCCGTACAATCAGGGAGATGCGTTTGATTTTTCGCAAATCTTCCAAAGCAGCAATTTCGTACACCGGCGCAGGCGCTTCTGGCCGGCTCTGACTACTGATGTTCAGGGGCACTCGCTCGGCTATTTTCTGCAGGTCTCATACGATAGCGGCCAGAGCTGGTGGCAGTACTTTCATGCGTTCAATATTCTGCTCGACGAATGCGGCATGTGGCTCAGTAGTGATCGGTTTGACATGGACACCTGGGCCGCGGCCCTGCAAGGTTTTCTGAGATTCAGAATCACCGCTTCGGTCGTCAGCGATCAACGGCTGACCGCGGTCGCCGTCAATGGACCGGTCAATTCGACCGCCCCGGTCGTCGAGCATGTCATAACGCTGCCTCGGCAGTTCAAGTATCGCAAAGTCTCAGACCAGAGTATCTTCGCGGAAGTGGCCGGCCAGACGCTCGGCAAGCCCAACGAGGTGGATGATTCCGTCGCCTTGTATGAATTCATCCGTCAGACAGCAGCGACTTCGTCCGAGGTTATCGAGACTTTCGATATCCAGACGCCGAGCCTGATGTTCGATTACCGTCTCGGTGACATTGTGGGCACAAGTCCCGAAAGCCGGGGCCTTTTGGCCCGTCAACGCGACAATCGCAGCACAAGCCAAATTGTAAGAGTGCAGATGAATTTTGAAAAGCAGTGCACAAACTTGAAAATCGTTCGACAAAGGAGCTGACGCATATGAGCAACTCGGCAAACATTGTCAATCGTCAACAAGTGCTGGATCGGCTGTGCCGGACAGGCTCGCAAGGAATAAGCGAGATTGCTATTGTCACTTCACCCGGAGCCCGGGCCGCGGCATGGGCCGTCAAGGTCAAGAGCAACTCGTCCTACAACGTCTATAATGTCGTAGCCGTGGTGATTAACGATGCCGGCTCGATACCGACCGAGATAGGCCAGCAGACCAAGGCGGTAAACCTGGCCGAATCGTTCACCCAGACTGGAACGCTGCCGGCCGGGACATATGCCGTGATGGCCAGAGTCGGCGACAAAAACGTGTTCCATGTAAAACCGTAACTTGTACCGTAATGCACATACTACCGAGACCGAAGTAAATCATGACTTCAAGAAATGCCAAAGGCTGGCGATTGAATCGGCAGATCAATCTCTCGGTGATCGTCCAGCTCGTACTGCTTGCCTCACTTATAGTCGGCAGTTGGGTCAATCTGCAACGCCAGCTCGATCTATTGCAGCGGGACATGAGCATGCTGCTGCAATCGCAAACCAGCATCGAAATGAAACTCGAATCGCTCTGGTCCAAAAGCATCTCCTACGAATACCGCCTGCAGGCCATTGAGAAACGTACCGTGAAAAGTGAGCAAGCATTTTGATCATCCCGAGCTACCAGTTCACACAGTTGCATTTTCCTGCTTTACAGCGGTCTTTGAAGATGCTCCAGATTTCGGGTGTTTCCCTGCACAGGCTGATAGAGACATCCATGTCAAAGCTGCGAATAACATCGATTAGATGAGTATAGAATTCGATGCGTTGTTTTGGAGGATAGCGGAGCTTGTGGTCTGAGGCTCCTCTGACAAAGTTCTGACTCAGGAGTTTGCCGGCACGATCGCCATACGCATCGGCGGCCAGGCGGAAATGGCCGGGCAGCAGCCTCAGCATACCGAGCGTAATATTTTCAGCTTTTACGACGGTTAACGTTTTCTGAACCAGGTCAGTATAGTCCGCCTGCCAGTCCGGATGGAGAATGCCCGGGTCGATACGAATCCGGATTCGATAGCCGTGCTGTTGGCACTTGCTGGCCGCATCAATACGCTCGGAAAGATCAGCTGTGCCAAGCTCATATTGCTCGATCATCCGCCGGCTGTTCAGGCTCCAGGATACAACCGTCTTGTTATTAGGCTCGATTGCAAGCAGGTTGTCGATATTGCTGCTCTTGGTCAGCAGCATCAGAAAGCCGCGTGACAATCCGGCAAAAAACGGTACCAGCATTGTTGTGAAATTCGTGATGTGATCGAGCGCGAGGCTGTCAAGCATCTCGCCCATATTGAAGCTGACTTTGCCGCCGGTGCCGGCGAGGGTCTTTCGGATCTGCTTGAACATTGTGTCGTAATTGATGTTGATTTTGATAAACGGAGCATAGTTGCGATAGACAAACGCCAGATAGCAATATGTGCAGAAGTAAGGGCAGCCATTTGAGAGCGGAACGAGCTTGTAATAGGGACAGCAGCGGACGTTCAGGCCGAGCCTGCCGTCGAAACGCCCTACAAAAGACGACGTCCGGCCGATCATCAGAGTCTTCTTGCCGACAAGCAGCGCCTGGGACGGTGATATCCCCGGCGAAACAGCCATACGTTGCCGCTCGATCAGCCAGACTTGGGCAGATGGGAACAGTTTTAATACCCGCCGGGCTTCAGGATCCTCCACCACCTGCTGCCACAACAGTATCGTTTTAGGTTTGAATGTTCTGGCTGTGTCCATCATTGAATATTTGTCCCGGTCACAGAAATCATTACGTCTCATACTCAGCATTATAGCGGAAAAACATTAAGGTCAACCAGAAACAAAGGAGAAAAACGATGAAAGAAAAATGTAAGAAAGCAACGTCGCCAAAAGCCGTAATCTTCATCTCTGCATGTATGTGCCTTTTGTTGGCAGGATGCGATAGCCTTCGATTTGCGCCGAGCGAGTCTCAGAAGCAGAACGCCTGGCTGCATAACCGCACGGCAATTGTCACCGCCGAGACGGCCAGGGCTGAAGATACATCACCGAAACTACAAGCCTTGACGCAACTCGGCGAAGTGCAAAGCCGGGCGTTCAGCTCTTACTGCGGGCTGCCGAAAGATTTTCTGCCGGCCGAGACCGCTGAGGATATTCTCGCCGAATCGAACTTCCAGCTTGCAGGTACGGCTCTGCAGGAAAGTACCGAGAGGCCGGACCCATGGCAGGTGGCCGATTCGATGCTGGAAATGGGTATCGGAATCTGTGCTCTGCTCGGCGGCGTTTATGGAACGCGAGCCGTTGGTTTCTTAAGGCAAGCCAGAACAAAATCCAACGCTCTGCACGAAATCATCGCCGGCAACGAGCAATTCAAAAAGCAGAACCAGACCCAGGCCGCCGCCTTCAAGCAGGCCCACCAAAACCAATCGCCCCAAACCCGCCAACTCGTCGTCCAAATGAAAACATGAGGCTAAATATTAACGCTTTGTGCGAGTTTTTGAAACCAATATTTCCGTCCTGAAAAAAGGCCTGGCTCAAGAACGCTTAATTTTGGTTAACAGTGGACGGGGAGCCATGGCTCCCACATGTTCATGAGGATTTCGTTTGGTGGTGCGTTGCGTTGTGGAGCAGCCCATCAGTTTCGTCGGAATCTCTCGAAACCGAAAAGTTCCAGCCATTGGGGGTGGGCGTTACCACTGAACAGTTCGGTCGGACTTTTGTCCTGATGATGTCAGCAGAATATATCGCAGTTCCGGGGCACAGTCGAGAAAAATTGAACGAGCCGAATAATTTCTAAAAAGGTACGTCTCGAAAAAAGCTGCACTGTGGTATTAATAACGCCGGGGTGTAAATTCGGACGATAAGAGCTGGTAGCGATCCAGTATAGCATGTGCATTTTTCACACTAATATCAGCCTTTCCGGCTTAGTGGCTATCCTTTTGCTGGTTTTACGACAAGCCAGTTCAAAGCGCCGATTTGGCTAAGGAATAAATTGTGGTTCGGCCGATACAAATACAAATAAATAGTCTTTTTTAAGAGCCGCGTAATGAAAGTACATAGATATCAAATCGAAGTGATGTGGTTAAATCTTGCCGTATTGGGAAGTTGGGCGAACGTCGACAAATTGAGCGGGTTGGCCCATCAGCTGATAAAGCAAGAGAGTCTGCAAAACAAGCTCCCTTTCGCCAATCAAATCCGGCCACCGCCTTTGTTTGGCTGGTGTTTTCAATAATCTCTTACTGTTAAACAAATTTATATTACGAACCAGTGGGCCATAAGAACAACGCTTATGGCCTCTTTTATAAACGGGCAGGTACTATCCCGGCGTTAATCCTGATAGAAAGTTATGTTTCAGATACTTCTTATGTAATCAATTGAGAATTGTTCTTATTAGCCGGAATAAGCCAGTTCCCTCGCCAGGTCCTTGTATCCGGCGATTTGTAATATTGTCAACTCATGATACAATCTCAAGCCGGTCAACTTGGCTGAATAGATTTCTTTTTGGGCGGCTGCATTATCAATTTCACGGTCAATTTTTGCACGATGGGCAGCGGCATTGCTGTCTTGTAACATCTTCCTTGTTCGATACCTGTTTGCGTGGAACATGGTTTTTACTGCTCTCAATGCCAGCCTGTCATCAAAGAGCCATCTATATCCTTTTGTGTCCAGATAGTCCATGAATGATGAAATATCCTTTTTAGCATTTGTCACATATTCCCGCAAGTGGTCAATGTCCCTCCGGCGATAACCAAATGCTTGAAGATCGCTGATAACGTTATTCTTAATGGTAGTCCCCTGATCTTCACTGACATAATCCAGGCTACCATCGCAATACTCGGGATCGTATCTGAGCCTCAGATCGGTTGCAAACTCGAAACAGGGCAGCAGCATCCTGTCCAGCATAATCACGGCGTTTTCATAATCATCACCCAATGCTCCTCTGATGATTGATTTTCTTAATTCCAGGACTTTTTCTTTTGCTCCCGGGAAATCATTCATCCATTCCGCATTTTCCTC
>SDBS01005077.1_pt1 | contig 12870 bp, 13 predicted proteins | sample 2277091 | NCBI WGS metagenome assembly SDBS01 (sample SAMN10404972, study PRJNA504765) | marine sediment metagenome | isolation source: marine sediment core GS10_PC15, 163 cmbsf | place: Arctic Ocean: Southern Knipovich Ridge | collected 2010 | reverse complement strand
GCAGGGCCACGTTGGACTGCAGTTCCTTCAGCAGGCGGTCTCGCAGGTGGCGGCTGGTGACGAACTGTCCGTCCTTGCCCGCAAACGGGCCGTCGTTGGCGCGGAACATCATGTGCAGCGTCGGTTCGTCCACGCTCAGTGTCGCCAGCGGCTGGGGATTGTCCGGATCGGCCAGCGTGTCCCCGATGTCGACATGCTCGAGCCCGACCACGGCGAACAGGTCGCCGGCTTCGATCGCGTCGACCTCGCGCCGCCCCAGGCCTTCGAATCGCAGCACCTGCCCGATCTGCCGGTCGAAGTGCTCGCCCGCGCGGTTGATGACGGTGACCGCTTCGCCCCGCCGCAGCGTGCCGGCGAACACTCGTCCGATGCCGATGCGGCCGACGTAGTCGTTGTAGTCCAGGCTGGTCACCAGCGCCTGCAGCGGCGCCGACGCGTCAAACTGCGGCGCGGGCACGTGGCGAATGATCGCCTCGAACAGTGGATGGATGTCTCCGGCGCCCGCCGCCGGCAGATTGGCCGGATCCTCGCAGGCCCAGCCCTCCTTGGCCGAGGTGAAGATCGTCGGAAAGTCCATCGCGTGCTCTTCGGCCCCCAGGTCCACCAGCAGATCGAACACCTGCTCGATCACTTCCTTCGGACGCGCGCTCGCGCGGTCCATCTTGTTGATAACCACGATCGGCTCCAGACCGACCTCCAGGGCTTTGCTCAGCACGTAGCGCGTCTGCGGCATGACGCCGTCCGACGCGTCGACCAGCAGCAGCACGCCGTCGGCCATCTTCAGCACGCGCTCGACCTCGCCGCTGAAGTCCGCGTGGCCGGGCGTGTCGACAATGTTGATGTGAAACCGCCTGCCGCGCGGGTCGGTATAGTCGATGGCGCAGTTCTTGGCCAGGATCGTAATGCCCCGCTCGCGCTCCAGCGGGTCGGAGTCCATGATCAACTCGCCGTCCATTTCCCCGCGCCTGAGCGAACCGCTCTGGCGCAGCAGTTGATCCACCAGCGACGTCTTGCCGTGGTCCACGTGGGCAACGATGGCGATATTGCGAATGTCCTGTCGAGGCATTGAGGCTTTCCGGAAAAAGAGGCGCGGCAGGAGTGTACCAGCCGCGATCGCTGACCGCTACGATCTGTCCGACGTCCCGATCGCTTCTTCGTAGACGACGGCCCACTCACTGCGTTCGTGGTCTCCTCCGTGCTTCGCGCGGAGCCACTGTGAAAACAGGCCAACACCGATAGGTGAGATTGCTTCTCGCCGGCTTACCGCCTGCTTCGCAGGCGCCCCCGGCGTGCATCCACGTGCCGCCATGGCGGCTATGCGCCACTCCCACATCGACCTGACCATGGACTACTACACCGACCCCGTCCTCCTTGACATAGCTGGTGCCGTGGAAGCTCTGCCCGAATTCGGGAAGGCCGAAGAAAGGAATCCGGCAGACATCGTCATCTCCCGTAGCGGATGACTTACAGCTCCACCCGCACCCAGTCCTGATTCAGGTCTGGGGCAATCGGTCGTACACTTGGAAATTCCGCGGGATTCTCTGTTGACCTATGCTCCTTTCACTGCTAGAATCAGTTTCAGCAAATGCTGAAATATGCCGATAGAGTGAAACATGAAAGAGGCAGATGTCATAGCGAAGGCCAAGAAGGTCGTCCTGGGCTGCCTGAAGGACGTCCCGTTTGTGCGCACCACCGGTACTAGCCGGCGCGGTTCATTCGCGGATTTCGCCATTCGACTCGACGTTAATGGCCGGCCATGGGGACTCCTGATTGAGACCAAGACCAACGGGCAACCGCGCGTTCTGCGGCAGGCCGCGACCCAATTGCGGTCGTATCTCGCCAATCAACCCCGCACCTTAGGGGTCTTGGTCGCGCCCTACATCTCCGATGAAGGGGCTAGAATCTGTGAAGAACAAGGGGTGGGGTATGTCGACCTCGCGGGGAATTGTCACCTGGTGTTCGGCACCGTGTTCGTGGAAAGACAAGGCCGCCCGAATCCGTTTGTTTCCCGCCGGGACCTGCTATCCCTCTACCGACCCAAGGCGGCCCGGATTCTCCGGGTGCTGCTGGGGGGGGCAATGCGAGAATGGAAGTTGAAAGACTTGGCGGCCGAAGCGGATGTAAGCCTTGGCCATGTGTCCAACGTGAAGCGTGCCCTCCTTGATCGGGAATTTGCCGCTGCCGGAACAAGCGGGCTGCGGCTTACCAAACCAGACGCACTCTTGGCCGACTGGGCGGAGAACTACGATCTTCGGCAGCGGGAGGCGCGGGATTACTACTCGCTGGACGGTGTTGCCGGAACGGAATCGGAACTGGCCGCAGCTGCTTCGCGCGTCAATGCCAAGGTGGCGCTGACCGCTTTCTCCGCCGCTGCCCGACTGGCTCCGTTCGTGAAGTACCAGCGCGCCACGGCATACATCCTGGGCAACGAGGATCGGTTGGTCAAAGAACTGGACTTGAAGAAGGTCGACAGCGGCGCCAACGTGACGCTTCTCATTCCCAAGGACAATGGAGTATTCTACGGAGCATCCGAGATCGATGGCGGGCCCGTGGTTTCGCCGATTCAGGCGTACCTGGACCTCACCACTATTCGCGGTCGAGGCGAAGAGGCGGCCGAGTTCCTGTTGAAAGAAGTGATCCAGCCAAGATGGTGACGACGAGAAGAGACTACTCAGCCAAACTCGTGGAGGCGGCCCGCGCTGTTCTCATCGAAGTCATGCACGTGCTCGGTGAATACCGGGGCGACATCGTTCTGGTCGGCGGCTGGGTCCCGGAGTTGTTGCTGCCGCAGGCAACTGACCCACACGTCGGCAGCATCGACATTGACTTGGCGCTGGACCACAGGCACTTCCGGCCGTCGGGTTACCAGAAGCTGAAAGAACTTCTGGAGTCACGTGGCTATCGGGAAGGCGACCAGCCGTACATTTTCTTCCGTACCGTGACTGTGGCCGACCGGGAAATCGATGTGGAGGTGGACTTCGTGGCCGGCGAGTATGAGGGTACCGGCAAGAGCCGCCGCACCCAGCGGGTCCAAGATATGCGCGCCCGGAAAGCCCGGGGCTGCGAACTGGCCTTTGAGTTGTTCGAAGAGATCACCCTTACCGGTACTCTCCCAGACGGAGGCCAGGATTCCGTCCGTGTTCGGGTCGCCTCAATGGTCCCGTTCATCGTGATGAAGGCAAACGCGTTGGCCGACCGGATGAAGGAGAAGGACGCCTGGGACATCTACTACTGCATACGACATTTCCCCGGAGGCGCCAGGGCCTTGGTAGAGGAGTTTCGCCCGCATTCGGCCCATGGGCTTGTTCGTGAGGCCCTGGCAAAGCTTGCTGAGAAGTTCGCCTCCCCCGATCACGTGGGTCCCAGATTCGTTGCGGACTTCGACGAGATAACCGTCCCCGAAGAGAGGGAGCGACTCCAGCGAGATGCCTACGAACAGATCAACTATGTGCTCGAACAGTTGCGCCACCAGTAAACGCGGCGCTGCCGAAGTCAATCAGCTTTACGAGTCAAAGCATTTTCTGGCTTCCGTCAGGTCAAACTCATCCGGCGACCAGCCGGTCTCTCCGACCCATTCTCGAAGGTCCGCAAGCTCCTCCTTGTCGACGCCAATCTCTTTGGGGGCCATCGCCCCAACAGCCGCACAGCAGCCATAGTAACCCCACACGCCGCCGCAGTCCTCCAGCGGAAACGCCCGTGCCCCATCAACAAGCCGGCAGCGGAACTTCTCCGGAAGATCGACGACGTCCTTGACCTCGACCACATGCTCCCAGTTGTCGCCAAAATCGTAGACGTACAGACACGTGGCTCCCTTCTTGCCCAACTTCGCTGCCAGCTTGACCTTCGAAGTGCTCGGAATCGCTTCATCTGCGAATGGGTCATCGTATGCGGTGCGGGCAATGCAATTCCTACCCTTGGCGTCACGGAACTCGTATAGATGAGCGAACTCCCAGCCGCATGCCTCCTGTATCGCGCAGTGCAGATCTTCGAAGGTCGAGTTCCCGGCGATCAGTAACCGCCGCCAGATTCTCGGCTTAACGCCGACGAGGGAAACTTCGACGTCAAAGTACTTTGCCATGATTACGCTCCTTCGGACTTATCCAGCAGCTCTTCAATGCGGTCGGCAATTATATCGAGATGCCTCTGGCGAGCTCGATCCTCGGTGTGATTTGCTTCCGCGGCAACGCAGCCGACCAACTCATCCAGCTCATCGAGCGTGAAGGACACGTACCTCTGGCCGGCTGGAATGACTCGCAGCTTCTCGGGAAGCTCTTCCGGCAGGATGATGCCAAGAAGCAGATTCCGCTCATCAGGGCGGAGCTTCAACTTGACGGTGTCACCCTCAAGCATTCCGATGCCCTTAACAGTCGCTTTTCTCGGCGACGAACTCAGAGTTATCCCCGTTGTGAATGAATATCCTGCCCCTCAGCAATCCGTCATCACCGAGATTGGCCCATCCACGACCGGTCACAGGGTCCGCCTCATCGGTACCTTCCCACGACCACTCCACGCACGGCTTTCCGTCTCGTACACCGTACTCGCAGTCCATAGACCCGTCCACACAGCAGAACTGGAAATGCCCGTGATCGTCTCGGGGCGCGAATTCTATGAAGGCCTGGCCCATCATATTGAACGCATCGGGGGACCACCCCTGCATTTCAATGATGTTCCATCGCCCGATGAGTGGATTCATGTCGGGCAATGATACGTGCCAGCACCATGTGACTCAAGGGACGCACTGGGCATGGCTCATGCTTCAGTGCCGGAATCAGTGCCGCGCGGTCGGCACCGGTTCCGTCTTCGCCAAAGGCTACGCCGGACAGGGCCGGAATCGGTGCCGGACTACAGGCCGTTAGAGTCCACTACAGTCCACTACAGTCCAAGGGAACGGCGGCAAGGTGGGCGGCGGGGTTTGGCGCAAGTCGCGACGGGGGCGAAGCAAAGACGCCTCGGGGCGGGGTTTACCGCACCGAGGCGCCGAAGCGGGCGATGAGATTTGAACTCACGACATTCACGTTGGCAACGTGACGCTCTACCACTGAGCTACGCCCGCGTGTGCAAGCTGCAATTATACCGCGCGCATCCAGCCTGTCATCCACAATTTCCGGCGGCGCCGAGCGGTTTGACTTGCCACGGGCGCGCCCGGCAGATAGGCTTGGCCCGTCATGGTTCTTGCCCAGTTGATACCAGAGACCCTTTTCGAAGGGATGCACATGGGGCTGCTTTGGGGCGCGGCGGCTGTCGCGATAGCCGTGTTGGTCTTCGGCGCCGACCGGGCGGTCTCGGCGGCCGTGCGTCTGGCCAAGGCGCTGGGCATGCCGACGATCGTTATCGGGGCGACGGTGGTCAGCCTGGGCACGACCACTCCCGAGGCGTGCATATCGGTAAGCGCAGCCTGGCGGGGCGAGCCGGGCCTGGCGCTGGGCAACGCCGTCGGCTCGATCATCTGCGACACGGCGCTTGTTTTCGGCCTGTGCTGCTGCCTGGTTCGCCTGCCCAAGGACCGGTTCATTCTGCGCCGCCATGGCTGGCTCAAGGTCGGCTCGGGTACGCTTCTAACGGTCATAGCCCTGGTGATGTGGTGGGTGTCGGGAGATATTACCAAGGTATTCCTTCCCCGGCTGATCGGCCTGGGCCTGCTGGTGCTGCTGGTGGTTTACATGTATCTGTCGGTCCGGTGGGCCCGCCAGCATCCCCAGTTGATACCGGCTGAGGCTGCCGCGGAGGTCGACAGAGAGCACCCGTGGCGCGTCACGGCGACAAGCCTGGCGGTCCTGCTCTTCGGCCTGGCGTTGGTGGTTGGTGGCTCGGAGCTGCTGATCGGCTCGGTGAAGGAGATCTGCCATCGGTATGAAGTTCCCAAGGAGGTCCTGGCGGTGACTCTGGTGGCTTTCGGCACGTCGCTTCCGGAGCTGGTGACGGCCATTGCGGCCATTGCCAAGGGCCAGCGAGACCTGCTGGTGGGCAACATTATCGGGGCGGACATCCTGAACGTCCTGTTCGTGGTGGGCGCTTCTTCCGCCGCGGTTGAGCTTAAGGTCGAGCCGTCTTTCTTCAAGCTTTACCTGCCGCTGATGATGGCGTCGATTGTGCTGCTGGGTATTTACATTGCCGGGAGGGGCAGCACGTTCAAGCGCTGGCAGGGCGTGCCCCTGCTGGGGTTGTACGTCCTGTTCTGCATCCTGACGGTGAAGTACGGCGGGCAACTGGGCTGATGACAATTGTGGCACATGTTGGTACAGTCCGCGGGTGGGGGCGATTGATTAATGCTTAACGTGGGAACCGCTGACATGAAAAGGATCATCTTCACAGTCTCGGTGGTTGTGTTGGCAGTCGCGGCCCCTGTGACCGGGCGGGCCACCGCAGATGTCGCCACCGGCAAGGTTCTGGAATATCCCAACGCCGGCATCGCACTGGCCGTGCCAAAAGGCTTCGAGTATCAAGTAATCACCGACCCGAGCGGCATTGTCAGGGCCCTCTGGCAGGTCTCCGGCCAGGCCCCGTGGCCGTGGCGTTAATGGCCATCCCGGTAAAGCCCGAGATAACGGCAGATATGTACGCCGACATGACGGAAGCCAAGTCGAGAAAGGAGCCCGACATCTATGACTTCGTGCGCCTGAAGAAGACGAGCATTCCGGCAGCGGGCCTGACTGGAACGGCCAGGCTTATCCGCTTCACCGCCAGGAAAACAGCGACCATTGCCATCAGGGCCTATTTCATCCGCGCGATCAAGAAACCCGACCTGCACATCTGCTACCTACTGACGGTAACGGCCCCGTCCTCACGGCAGAAGGATATCTTGGGAGTATTCGCCACCATAATCAAGAGCTGCAAGCTGATTACGATCGAGTCCCCGTCGCCCACGGAGATCGAGGGCCCGGCCTCGCTGATGACAGACCAGATGCGAGGATACTCAATACGCGTACCCCGCGGGTGGCATATCCGCCAGACCCCAACCGGGGCGACACTGACACTGGCCATAACCGATTACACCCGCGGGGGCATAATTAAGCCCGTGGCGAACGTCAACATTGTCCCGACAGATGAAGGAACCGACGCAACCGCCGTCGGGAAGAAGTTCCTGGAAATGTTCACCAGACACTTTGAGACCAAGGAAGGTCTTGCCAGCAAACGATTGTCCGAGGCCCGGACAAAGATGGCCGGCTTCGATGCCTATCAGGCGGTGCTTCAGCAGACTCCCAAACCGCTGTTGATTCCCGACCCGGCGGCACAGACTCACAAGGCCCGGGTCGTTGTGCAGCGGACCATCTGCGCTCTGGCCGCTGCCCCCGACCAGAAAAGCCTACAGAAGAACGCTTACGTACTGACGGTGTTTCTTGACGGCAAGGACCCGAAGGCAGCCGCTGCAATGACGGAGAAACTGGCGGCCGGTTTCGCCATCCTCACGCCGACCGTAAAACCCATCATTGCGCCGGTGGCAACCCAACCTGCCTCTATGCCCGCCACCAAACCGGCTACAGCACCCGCGGCGACCCAACCTGCCACTGTACCGGTAATCAAGATACTGCCGTGACGCCAAGGCCCAGCCGCAGAAGATAAACTTGCGCCCGGGGTGCACTTTCTGTAAAATCCCAAGTCATGCCAAGAGACATGGTGGTCCAAGCCGATTGCGTTGAGTGGCTCAACAAGCGCAGGAAGCCGTTTGCCGACCTCATCTTCGCCGACCCTCCGTTCAACATCGGCTACAAGTACGATATCTACCAGGACCGCAAGAAATACGACGAGTACCACGCCTGGACCGAGCAGTGGATGGCCGCCTGCTGCAAGGTGCTCAAGGACAAGGGCAGCTTCTGGGTGGCCATCGGAGACGACTACGCCGCGGAGGTCCGCATAATCGGCCGCAAGCTCGGCCTGCATCTGCGGAACTGGATTATCTGGCACTACACGTTCGGCCAGAATACGAAACGAAAATTCGCGCGTTCGCACACGCACCTTTTCTATTTCGTGAACGATCCGGACGATTTCGCTTTCAATGATGAAGCGGTCCGGACGTTTTCAGACAGGCAGCGCGAATACAAGGACAAGCGGGCAAACGACAAGGGCAAGCTGCCGGATGACGTCTGGGCGGAATTTCCACGCGTCTGCGGGACGTTCCAGGAGCGGGAAAGATGGCATCCCTGCCAGATGCCCGAGACAATTCTTGCTCGCATAATCAGGGCTTGCAGCAGCAAGGGCGACACCGTTCTGGATCCTTTTGCGGGAAGCGGCACGACCCTGGCCGTCGCAAAAAAACTGTCGAGATCCTATGTCGGAATCGAGTTATCCGAAGACTACGTCAAGAACATTGAGGCCAGGCTCAGTTCCGTTGCGCCAATGGCCACGATCCAGGGAGAGCGAAGAGGACCCTGGCCGCAAGAGCACATCCAGGAACTGAAGAACTTGTACCTTGAATCAGGGGTCCCTACTGATAAGTTGCATAAGAACGTGGTTTTGCTGCGGAGCTTTGTGCAAAAGTTGAATTGGCGCATTGAGGAGAACGGTGCCGTTGATGGTTATTCCGTTGACCAGGTATGGCGCCAACTGGAGAAACTAAGAAAGGGCGCGAAGCTTGGAAAGGTCAAGATTCATGCGCATGAGCCAATGAACCTTGAAGTGCGCGATCTCGACGGAGGGCTTTTCGGGAGGGGGCTCGCATAACGGGCGAACTGTGCCCCGGCGGTCATTTGGACCCAGACCTGTCCCCAGGGGAGGCGTTGATGTCATACGCAAAAAGCTCGTTCCAGTGCCTCAGGTAAAGCCTCTTGCCGCAGACCACCGGGTGGGCCAGGCATAACTTCTTGCTCTTGGTGGGAAGATTAAACTGGCTGACTATCTTGCAGCGCTTCGCCTTTGCCTCCACCAGCGACACCTTGCCTTTGCGGTCCAGGCAGTAGAGCATGCCGTCGGCACCCGTCATCGATACGTTTCCAAGGCCCTTGTCGTTCCACGTCGTCTTGCCGGTGAGCATGTCCACACAGACGAGGCCCTTGCGGAAGAGCCGGCAGCCGCTGCCGTAGAAGCTTCCGTCCAGAAGGACGACGCCGCCATGGCAGTTGTCGAGGTCCTTGTTCAGCCATACCTGGGTGACGCCGTCGCTGCGCGGATTGATCTTGAACCACCTGCCTCCGGTTCCGTGGCCGCTCGAAGTAAAGACAAAGCCGTCCCTGTATATCGGCTTCGTGACGTTCTGGTTGTGTTTCGTCTCGTGTTCGTGCTTCCAGAGGAGCTTGCCGGTCTTCACGTCCACGCTCACAATGGACTTTTGCATCAGTGTGATTAGCTGGCGCACGCCGTTGTGTGTGACGATCAGGGGGGTGCAGTAGGCCGCGGAGTCCTCGATCTCGGTATTGACCCAGATTCGCTTCCCCGTGGTCTTATCCAGAGCCACAACGGCGCCCTTGGTGCCGCCGGGCACACAAAGCAGGGCCTTGCCCTCGATGCGCACGTTCTCCGACATCGCCCACGTGCCGTACCGCGCACCAAATTCCTTCTTCAGGTCCACCGACCATACCTCCTTGCCGGATGCCGCCTGATACGCCGCCAGCCTGCCCATGGGGCTCATATGATAGAGAATGCCGTTGTCATACGTTGGGGTTGTTCTGGCCCCGGGGATCTGGCCGCGCCAGCTCTTGCCGTTTTGGACTTTCCACAGCACTTTCCCGTCCAGGTCCAGCGCGATCACCATTTCCTTTGGACCGAAATCACCCGCCGTGAAGATCTTCCCCTCTGCTATGGACACCCCGGAGAATCCTCCTCCGCACTCGGAGAACTTCCAGATCAGGCGGGGGCCGCCTTCAGGCCACTGCTTCAAGAGCCCTTTTTCCGTGGAGACGTTGTCGCGATTGGGGCCGTGGAACTCAGGCCAGTTCGCGCCCTCGGTTCCACCAGCCAGGAGATGAGGGCCCGCCATGAGTAACATCACAACCAGGCCGAGACCGGAAACGCCGTGGATTATTCTCAGTTTCATAGGTCTACCTGTATGAAGCCCGAGCTACTTCGCGGGTTTGGTAGCCGTTGTGGGCGTGGGTTTGACACGGACCTCGCAAACCTTCTGGGTCACGAATATCTTGCCGGTGAGGTAATCCAGGAACTCCACCCGCACTGTCAGCTTCTTGTGCTTCGGCGGAGAAGTCTTCTTCCACGGGCAGACAAAACTGAAGTGGTAAGTCATAAACCCGCCCGACCAGTGCTTGGATATCTTGTCCACCGGCCACTTGTATTCGCCAATCAGGTTCTCCTTTTCCGGCAGGGCCAGGTCGAAAATCTGGATCTTCACGTCGCCGGCAGCCTTCAGCGTGCTGCCGTCCTGATCGATCGGACGGAGGAAGACCTTAATGGCGTCGTGGCCGGTCACGCCGTCGGTATCCACGCCACCAGTATAACGCCCAAGCGCGATCTTGCTGACGCGGTAGATTTTCTCCAGGCGCTTACCCCCCCCGAGGGCCTGAAGGCTGCGGATCTGCTTCTGCTGGTCGACGATGACCGTCTGCAGGCCGCCCATCTCCCGCTCCAGCTTGCGGAGCCGCGATGCCAGCTTGTCGTCGTCTTCCACCACAACGCCATTAGTCTTACTCTTGTCGGGGGGACAGCCGGCCAGCAGCAGGGCCGACAAAACGACAGGAATCACCGGCAACTGTCTCATTTGTCATCATCTCCGGCGGGCTGGGGATCAGGTATGTGCTCGAGGATCTGATCCACGCAGCCGTACTGGACGGCCTCCTCGGCATTGAGCCACTTGTTTCGGTCGCAGTCCTTTTCGATCTGGTCGACCAACTGATGCGTATGTGTGCTGAGGATCTCGTTAAGCCTCTTCCTGAGGCGGATGATTTCCTTTGCCTCGATGTCCAGGTCGGTGGCGGGTCCGGTCAGCACGCCGTGGACCAGCGGCTGGTGTATCAGGACCCTGCCATTGGGCAGGATGAAGCGTTTTCCCGGCAACCCGGCGGCCAGAAGAAGCGCGCCCATGGAGGCGGCCATCCCTACGCAGTAAGTCGCCACCGGCGGGCGGATGAACTGTATGGTGTCGTATATTGCCAGGCCGGCCGATACCCCTCCACCGGGCGAGTTGATGTAGAGGTTCACGCTGGCGTTGGGGTCATCGTTACTGAGGAACAGTAACTGCGCCACGACTAGATTGGCCATGCCGTCGTCGATCGTCCCACCGATGAAAACCACGCGGTCGCGCAGCAGGCGGCTGAAAATGTCGTAACTCCGCTCGCCGCGCCCGGTCTTCTCGATAACGATTGGAACCAGATGCTGATTGCTTGCCTCTGACATTATCCCACGCTTCCTCTGCACCGGCCGGTGGCTATTTCTTGCCCTCGGCGCGGGCATGTTCGAGAATCTCATCGACAATACCGTATTCCAGCGCCTCTTTCGGGCTGAGATACCGGTCGCGCTCGGTATCCTGCTCAATCTGGGCTACATCACGCCCCGTGTGTTTGGCCAGCAGTTCGTTGAGCAGGCGTTTGGCCTTGAGTATTTCCTCAGCCTGAATCTGGATATCGGATGCCTGCCCGGTGACCCCTCCCCACGGCTGGTGGATCATGACCTTGCTGTGCGGCAGGGCGAAGCGTTTGCCCTTGGTACCGGCGGCGAGGATCATCGCCGCGCCGCTGGCCGCCTGGCCCACACAGTATGTCGCCACGTCGCAGTTCATGAACTGCATCGTATCGTAAACGGCGAGGGTATCGTCGACCGACCCGCCGGGCGAGTTGATGTAAATGTGTATGTCTCGTTCGGGATGTTTGGCCTGGAGTTCCAGCAGGCGCATGATAAGGCCTCCGGCGGTGTTGGGGTGAATCTCTCCCCACAGAAACAGTATCCGCTCTTCAGCCAGGCGCTCTTCGAGCGTCATCTCACGGCGCTGCGGGTAATCGCGGTAGGCTGCACTGGTCGCAACACCCCGGTAATTCATATCGCTGGCTCCTACAGGCTATTTGCCTTTCGCCTTCTTGCCGGATGCCTTCTTCGACGTACCGGTCTTCGCCCCGGAACGGGGTTTCGCCTTGGCCGCTTTTGGCTTGGCAGGTTCTTTTGCCTTCTTGGCGGCCTTCGCCTTGGTGGGTTTCGCCTTGGTGGCCTTTGCCTTGGTGGGTTTCCCGCCGCGCTTGGCGGCCTTCGCCTTGGTGGGTTTGGCCTTGCCCTGCTCCGCCACCTCAACTATCTTCGCCTCGGCAAGGATCTTGTCCAACACCTTGTCATCGCGCAGCGAGATGCGCACCTGTTCAAGCGACCCGTCCCGGGCCAATTCCTGTCGCAGGCGTTCCGGCCGCCGCTCGCTCGCAGAGGCCATCTGCGCAATCCGGGCGTTCACCTCGTCGTCATCGACTTCAATCTTCTGATCCTCCGCGATCTCGCCGAGGATGAACGAAAGCTTGAGGATCCTCTGGGCCTCCTCGGCCGCAGCCGCCTTAAGCTCCGTAAGCCTGCGGTCTATCTGCTCTCGCGGCATGCCTTGGCTCAACATGTCAACGTAACTTCTCTGCAGCACATTCGTGGTCTGCCTGTTGACCAGGCCTTCCGGCAGTTCGAAGTCGGTCTTGTCGAGCAGGAATCGGCTGACGTTCGCCCGCATTGACCGCTGGGTTTCAGCCTCCATCCGGCCTATCATTCGCTTGCCGACGAAATCCCGCAACTCTTTCAGCGAATCAAACCCAAGTTGCGAGGCGAATTCCTTGTCAGCCTTTGGTAAGTTCCTTCGCCGGACCTCGGACAGCGTCAGCTCGATAGTCAGTTCCTTCTCGCGCCAGCTTTCGTTGGGGTGTGCCGCCGGGGCCTTTATGGTCATCGAGACCGTATCGCCCGCCTTCTTGCCGGTCAGCTCCTTGTCCAGGTCCACAAGCGGCAGGCCCTCGATCTGTCCCGGGG
>SDBS01005076.1_pt1 | contig 12871 bp, 24 predicted proteins | sample 2277091 | NCBI WGS metagenome assembly SDBS01 (sample SAMN10404972, study PRJNA504765) | marine sediment metagenome | isolation source: marine sediment core GS10_PC15, 163 cmbsf | place: Arctic Ocean: Southern Knipovich Ridge | collected 2010 | reverse complement strand
CGACGAGGCCGTGCTGCGGACCGTCCGCTTCCTACCGGCCGAGGGCGCTTTTCCGGCCCGTGTCTTGGCCATGGGCGCCGAGCTCGGTTGCATGGCTCCGGTGGAAGGTGACCTACCCGACGTTCTCGTTCACGCTGAGCCGCTCAAGGCGATAGCCAAGCAGACGGTCTTGCGGGCCCAACAAGGGGGGCACCACCTGCTCCTCGAGACGAGCGGCGGCGCTTACACGTTACCGCTGATCCCGACGAACACGTACCCGAGCTGGCCTGTCCTGCCAGACCAGCTGCGCGCGCTCGAGGAGTGGCCGACGATGGCCAAGGTCCTGCACGCGGCCGGCAAGGTCCCCGGTCGTCCCGATCTCGGTTGCGTCCACTTCTACGAGGACCGGGTGGAGGCCACTGACGCTCAGCGCATGGCCTTGGCGGACGTCCATAGCCACCTCTCGGGCATGGTGCCCCTGGGGCTGTTCACGACGTGGCCGAAGAAGAGCCGCGCTTGGGCCGAGTTCACGGTCACGCACGCCTTCTTCAAGTTCGACAAGGAGCTGCGCTTCGGCTGGTTGCACCAGGGCAAGAGGGTCGATTGTCAGCGGCATATCCCGGAGTACCATGAGGGTCCTTCCGTGGTGGTGCCTACGAAGTCGCTGCGTGACGCTGTGAAGCAGGCAGCGGATTCTACGGACCTGAAGTGGGTCCGGCTGCGCCCTGGCATGGGACGGGTCCTGGTGGCCTCTACCGACGGCGAGTTCCAAGCTCCGGTCGAGTCGTGGCTGAATCGGTGGAGCGGGAGCCAGGCGCCCAACCCGCCGACCCTCACGGTGAGCGGGAAGTTCTTGCTCGCCGCGCTCAAGGCGGTCGACACGCCGAACGTGCGGCTGTGTTATACCGACGGCGGTGACCCGTCTTCGCCGATCCGTCTCGAGAGCGGTGGGTTCGTCGAGTGCATCTGGCCTATCCAGGAAGTCAAAAGGGAGTTCGCGGCATGAGCTACGAGATCATCGACGTCACCGAGCAGTGCGACGACGGCAGGGACCGGGAGCGCGACTTCGACGCCATCAAGGGCATCGCCGTGCATCGTATGGGCGTTGACCTCAAGTACGGCAACGTTCTGGGCTACGAGCCTATCGCCATCTGGGAAGCTTTCACGGGCAAGAACCCCAAGTGGGCCGAAGTGGCGAAGGCGACGGGAAACCAAAATGCCTACACGGTCCAGCTCGGCGGGGACCTCGGGCCGCCGGAGTACGACGGCAAGGTTTGGCAGGTGATGCCCCTCGACGAGATCGGAGCCCACGCGCGTCGGTTTTCCAAGGGCTGGATCGGCGTCGGCCTTATCGCCGACCCTCGCAAACGTCCGGTGAGTGCGAAGCAGCTGACGTCTCTGGTGGACGTGCTGGTCGATCTTTGCTGCGGCTGGGCCTTTGATCCGTTGCTCGCCATACGTGGTCACGGCGAGATTAAGGGTTCCCACGATGGGAGCAAGGCTCCGGGCAAGACCAACTGGTGCCCGGGCTTCGACATGGACCCGGTTCGCGCCGAGGTCCAGGCGCTGATGCGCGACAAGAGCCGTCCGAACCTCGTAGATCTCGGCTGGAGATTCCAAGACTGATTCTCGGTAGTGGCCTAACTAGGCCACGCAAGAAACCAAATTAGGCCACCCCTCCCTTGACAACCCGGAGCTAGGAGCGAGCGAATGCAAACCGTACAAACCGAGCCGGGCTGGCCCGTCCAGACGCTGTGGGAGAAACCTGGTTGGGAGGACCAGTTCAAAGAGGATTGGGTGGCTTGGGGAGAGCCGCGGGACACCTGGACATGCAATAGACTCGCGCCCCAATGGCGGCTGACCTTGCTGCGGTTCCTGGCTCGCCTGGGTGCTGTCCGGCTCGGTGGTTGGCTCAGTCGAAGGGTCCGCATGGAGCACTGGGCGAACGGCGAGCACGTCGCGACGTTCGTAGCGCGCGACCTCGTCTACGATGACGACAACGAGCAGCCCGTTTCAGCTAGTGAGCTGTTTCGGGCTGTAGTGAAGCGCTACGGGACTCAGGAGCATTCCCGCACACGCCCAGGCCGGATCGTCAGGGCTGCTGTCTATTGGGCAGCCCTGTTGTGCGGAAAAGTGGGCGCCGTACGGCCGATGCTCTGGCTGCTCCGTTACCCGCGCCACGAGACCTTCGTCGGCGGTCGCCTGACGAAGACCCAACGCATTTGGGACCACACGCCCAGCGAAGCGCGCGCTACTTTCTTTTCAAGGTTTCCACGAGCTCGTCGACACCTTCCGCCAGACTCTCGCGAAAGAGATCTCGCGTGAGGTCGATCATGTCACCGCATTCTGGACACTCGGCGCTGGTGGGTGGTTTTCCTTCCACCACCTTGAAAGTGAATTTGCCACATCGTGGGCAATGCGTGGAGTCTATCCAGGCTGTCATCTTTGTCCTCGCTTCCGTGGGGCACGCCTCGCGCCCCGTTTGCGACGGGAGCGAGGGCAATTCCCCTTATCGATACCACACGGCCGAGACTGCCGAATTCATTTCACGACCCGAAGCCAGGGGACCTGGGTAGCCCGGCCCTCGGTCGCAACCGGCGCAACCTCCCCAGCCCCACTGGGCTCCACCCCCGAGCTCAAAGCTGCCTCGATCAGCTCCCCTACGCTCCAGACATGGTCCGTGACACCGATCTCCATCGCCGGCGTGACCTTCAGCGTCTCGTGTACGCGGCACAGGTTGTACCAGGCGATGTGCAGCGCCAGCGCCGCGTCGTGGTTCTCGGGCTTCTTGCTGAAGCCGTTCGTGAGCCGCGTCAGCCGCCTGCAGTGCATCCGGCACGTGAGGTTCTGGCGCTCGACGTAGCTCGTGGAGATGTGCCCCAGCTGGGGGGAGCCCATGACGACTTTGCGTTCGGCCGACTTGATGCGACTGGGGGAGTAGCGGTGCTGTGCCTTGTAGCCTTGGCCTCCCTGGTATTCTTTGATCAACATCGCGTAGTCGACGTCGTACCCGAAGGCCGACTCGATCGCTTCGACATAGGGCGCGAAGCCGTCGGTGGTGATTTGGGGGCGATTGACGACGCGCGCTCGGACGTCTCGGATGAAGGTCTGGGTCGTGAAGACGTCGCGGACGCCGATGGCGTAGCTGACGATGGTCTTCTTCAAGGCGTCGAGGGCGATGAAGCAGTAGCGGTCGCCCAGTCCGGGTTGGTCGTCTTCCTTCAAGCGTCTCTGCTTCTTGCCCACGAAGCCCCACAGCTCGTCGAGCTCGAGCACCCCGACGTGCAGATTCTGGAACAACTGGTCGTGGAGCTGGACGCATCCTTCGCCGACGCGGACGCCCAGACGCATGATGGTGTCACGGTGCACGCCCGTCATTCTGGAAACGGAACGGATGCTGTTGCCCTCGACGAGGGCCGACACCGCGAAGACCTGTTTCTGGAAGGGGAGCACGTTTGCCATTGTGTTTCTGTTGTAACACAGTAGCGTCACATGTCAAGGTGTATTGCTAACGTATTCCCAACGTGTTATATCTAAAAACATGGCAACCAAGCGTAGAAAGCCTGTGGCTGAGCGGAAGACCAAGAACGTGAACGTGCGCATCACCGCAAAGCAGCACGCTGCTATTGCGGCGGCAGCGAAGCGTACGGGCATCCCCATCAGCTCTTGGGTAATCATGCACCTGTTGCGGGCAGCTCGAGCGGGTGATGAGTATTGGACAACCAAAGAATGACGGCGAGCCGAACTACGCTGGGACAACCAAGAGAAGGAGGCGAGCCAGGTCAAGCAGGACACCCAAAAAGAGAGGGCGAGCCAGACCCCGCGGGACACCCAAATGGAACAGGCGAGCCGGCATGAGGCCGGCCCCGGTCGCTGCTACAACAGCGGCCGGGGCACTCTGTGACTATAGACCCGAGCTCTGACAAAATATCTGGAAGGTTTTTCCAGAAAGTGGTTAGCTGGGTCGCACGTGAGATTTCCTGCTGCGTTGACCTATTTTTTCCGTGGGTTCAGAAACCTCAATGCGACCGTAATTGCTGCCATTGGTGCTGTCAGTGGGGTGATCTTGTGGTTGTTTGGGCCTGACGACAAGCTTGGTATTTCGGCGCCGGTGTTTCTCGGTTTGGTGTTTGGAACGGTGTGGTTGGTGACCGTGCTTACGTCTGCTCTGATCGCTGCAGCTGCCGACGCCCAGGGCAACCATCCGAGGGTGAAGGAGTGGATTGAGCCAGCAGGCCTGCACAGCGGATATCAGGCTGTTTACCTGGTTGAGGAAGCGGAGGCTTTTGCCGCTGGTGACCTGGTTGCCTTTTTTCAGTTAGTGGGAGACGTTGAGCACTGCCTTGGCACTGGTGAGGTTGTGCTTGTGCAGAGCAACGGGCTCGTGCAGGTCGGACTGGATGAAGTTGTTGCTGGGATGGAGGGTTACGTTGATAAGCTTCGGGATAGCGCCGGCAAGGCATCCAAGGAAATTCTGGTGAAGAAGACCGTTCCACGAAAAGTTCGACCTGCCGTTCCGCAGACGAAGGCAGGGAGCGTCGCTGCTGTTGCCAAGACCATAGCGCGGGTAGGAGCCAGTGATGTCTGATCTGAATTTCTATCTCGTACACGTGGTGACGACTGCTGAGCACGACCGAAATGACGTAGATCAAGTTTTGAATGACGCCACGGATTGGTATCGCTTCGCAAAGAACGAGTGGCTTGTGGTCGCTCCGAATACCACTCCGTGGGAAGAGAAACTCATGCAATTCACAAAGCCTGAGGGCGAGCTATTCATTTGCCAGCTCGACGTCACGTACCGCAGTGGTTGGATGGCTGAGGGTCTGTGGCAGTGGATCATCAAGTACGACGCCAGTGCGCGCAAACAAAATCGGGGTTGAGGTAGCACGAGCTTTCCCGCTTGTCGTCGCAGGCTCGTGCTCGGCATCGGCCCTACGGCCTCAAATTCCCGCACCCTCAGGCCGGTCATGGGCTTCTGGGGCACGACCGAGGGTATTCCCCTATTGACGGGGCCGTGGTTCGCGGGCACCAACGATTTCCAGATAACGTTCCGCATTCCAGATTTCCAGATATTGGTAGTCACCGCCGTGGCCCAATGCTAGCCTGGGTCCCGGCAAGAAAGCGGTGCTGGTCGGGCTCTCGGGTTCGTCAGCGTCAACCAAGCATGTAGCGTGCTTTTGCACGTAATTCGGCAGGGCGATCCTGTGTTGGTGCCTTTATGGTTCCGACATGGGGTCTCATGCTCGGTTGACCGTTTTCTTGCCAAAGTGAAGGGTTGCCGTGTCGGGCTTCGTGTCGGGACCACCCGGCTCACTCTGACTCGGCCCAAAACGAGGAGAGCGAGCCATGGGGAGCACCTTCAGGGCAGCGTTGTGCGTCTGTACGCTCAGCGCATGCGGGAGTTCAAGCGCCGATGGTTCCGGCTTCGTGGTGAAGGCGAACGGCGAGACGATAGGCTACGTGCTCGAGGCCACGGATTACCTGTTGACCGTCTTCGACCCAGACAACAGCATCCTGTTCGTGGTGAACGACGCTACCGGCTTCGTAACGAGCCGCATCGACCACTGGTATTTTGCGAACGAGGATTGCTCCGGCCAGCCCCAATTACGCTCCATACCTCAAGGCGATTGTTTGGGCTCAGAGCCAGAACCGGTGCGACGCTGGGTGGTCGGCCGCGGTGGAGATCAGCAAGGTTTTTCCAGAGCGTCCGGGTTGTATGTTGCGACGGGTGTCGCGCAGTGGGGGTCTGGTCTGGTTGCTTATGAGAGATGGGGTAGCTGCGAAGTAGGGGATCCAGGAGCTTTGTGTGCGTACACCCTCGGGATCACCACGGCCATCCCGCCAGCCTTCGAGCTCCCGATCACGGTCGAGGCGCCGTAGAGCCAGCTATAGCTGATTCGGTATATGCGCATTCTGCAAACCCGCGCCAATACTGGGTTTGTCTGGCTGCCGGCAGCTCGCCATTGTCTTGTCGACAGCGCCCGGCCGGTGCATACTTTACGCCCGTGGTTAAGCTCCCCAAAATCCGAGTCTTGTTCATGCCGCAGTCCACCGGCGAAGAGATTTGGTGGGTGGCGCAGTGCCTCGAGTTCGATATTGCTGTGCAGGCCAGAAATCTCGGTGACGCGAAGTACGAATTCATCCAGACGTTCGTGGCTCACATCGTAAGCGCGCTCGAGCTGGGACAAAAGCCATTTGAAGGAGTCCCGAAAGCGCCTTCGTCTTTTTGGGCCTTGTATGCGGGGTCGACCGATTCGCTTGACCCAGCGACCTTCCCGGCATTCAAGCTCCCCGAGGGTGTTCCGGAGCCGTGGATGATTCCAGACGATCGCTTTTTGCAGGCGCGTGTGGCGGCACCCCTTCGTGGACCGCGTGGTGCTGTCACCGTTCGTCGACTGACCCGAGGAGACACGCTGCATTTTGGCGTGACCATCATTCCGCCTGGCCTCAATGATGGTGACCGGCTGACGCCGATGGTGCTTGCTAGCATGTGCCGTCGCTTGGCCATTCCGCTGTCTGACTTTGGTCTCGATTCCGAGTAGCAGGGCCAGCCACCGGCCGGGGAGCGCCGTAGGGCTCGAGCGATTCTTGAACTTGGGCCACTCCAGGTCAAATTAGGACAGCACCGAAAGCTCCTTGATTTTTTACTTTGATTGGGTATATAGCTAACTAAATCAGAGGAGAGCGAGCAATGATCAACTACGAAGCAATCCTTCGCGAGCTTTTGCGCCTGTACGCCGGTGAGCGCGAGGCCGCCATGTCCGGCCCGGAGGAGGAGCTCAGCGATCACGCCATGGAGCGTCGACTGCTTTGGGAGACCGTCGACGAGGCGCTCGAAGAGCTGGCCAAGGAGCACGTCGGAGGTTACATGACCCAAGCGCAGTCGATCGGGGATTTGACCAGACGGGTCGGGGCGCTCGAGGCGGCTGTGACCCAGTTAACTGCTCTTGCAAATAGGCAGGTAGGTTCTTGATGAAGATTGAACGCATACGTCAGGGACGCTGCCTCGAGTGCGGCAGCCAGAAGGACCTTCGGGGTATCGTCAACCACGCCAAGGTGACTCGCTTCTGCCTCAAGTGCCTCAAGGATCTCGCCAGTCAGATCGAGCAGCAGCTGTCTGAGGAATCAGATGGCTGAAATTGAATGTATGGTCGAGGAGGTCGAGGTCGAGAACGAGGAGAGCCGTTTGGTGCCCGGCGTCATGGCGACGTGCAGCGAGTGCGACCACTCGGTCGAGAGCTACGGCACGGGTGGCGCGAGCGTCCGGCGCTGCCTGGCTGTTATGCGCGACGAGTGCCCCAGGGGCGAGAACAACTTTTACGTGGAGGAGGAGTAGTTGTGGACGAAGTACAATGCTCTGAGTGCGGTCGGACGGTGACGGTTGATCAGCTGGAGGCGTGTCCAGGGTGCGGCGACGTGGTCTGCACCTACTGCGTTGAAGACGGCCACTGCGACGACTGAGGTTTGGACATGGAGCGTTGCGGCCCGTAGCATAGAAGCGATGCGCGCGGTCTGGCTCTTCACCGTTTTGTGCGTGGTGGCGTTCGCCTACCACCAGTGGATCCTCGAGCACGAGATGCGCAGTCAGGTGAGCTTGCTGCGTGAGCAAGTCCGGCTGACCAACGAGCTGCGCGGCGTCGAGTTCCGGGTATGCCTCGGGGTCCACAAGGCCAACGTGATCTGCGAGCATACCTTACGCGAGTTTCCGAAACGATTGGGCCTCGATCACCGAATAGTTCCAGTGCTGACTACAGGGACCAAGGGCAGGTCCGTCTACTTGTCGGTGCCCCCAGATAAGGTGCGCATCAAGCAGGGGCCTATGGGCGGCGGGGATTAGGTGGTAGCGTAGCTGTCATGCTCGACGAGACTCCCCAGTCCGGGACCAACTGGCGCGGCGTCGCCATGATGATCACGGCGCTCACCGGCGCCGTGGGTTTCATGTACAACACCTGGGCCGACAGCAACAAAGCCGAGGACCAGGCGCTCCTGAACCGCAGCCTCTACGAGACCCTGGGCGGCCGGGTTGAGCTCATGCGGGAACAGCTCGAGCGCTGCGAGCACGCCCAGGCGCACTTGACTGAGCGCATCGACAAGCTCGTGGACCGCGGGTTGGCTCGGCCGAGTCCCAAACCAGTGGCCAGTCGAAGGGCTCGTCGTTCTGGTGGGTCCGGCTCGGACGCGGGGATGGGATTCGGTAGCGGCAGTGGTTTGGCCGCTGGTGCTTCTCGTCCCGTGCTGGTCGATCCGTTGATGACGCTCGAGGCTGCGGAAGTCGCACCGATACTCGCGATGCGGGTGCTACCCAGCTACGACGATATCGAGCAGCACGTCCAGCAGAAGGCGACAGCTTACGAAGATGCGCCTTACGGGGAGCCCTAAGAAAATACTGTTTGACCCTTGACCTCCCCTTTGATTAGTGATATACCTAATCATGTAGGAAGGGAGAGCGACGATGGCGAAGACGGTAGGAGCTTTCAAGTACGAGGACGGCGCGGTTTTCGGGCCGGCCGACTACATGCGGGAGCAGGGCAACGACTACCTCGACAAGAACGAGGCGGGCAACTGCGCCGTGTTCAACTATGGCGCGATGACGGGCAAGGGTGACACCGTGACGCTCGTGCTGGTCGCGCTCCAGACCAACTACGCGGGTTGGAAAGGCATGCAGCAGTTCCAGAAGGGAGCGAAGCGATGAAGCTGTTGACCAAGAAGCAGGAGGCGAAACTTTTGGATGTTTTGCGAGCAGCGGTAGCGCGTGTTGAGTTAGCGAATGCGGAAGGTGACCCAATCCTTTCGGCGTGGCTTCCTGGCGCTAAAGACTTGTTGGCTCAAGTTCCTGGGAAGGGAGCGAAGTGATGAAGTTGTTGACCAAAGAACTGGAAGCGAAGTTGCCGAAGCTTTACGCCACGGAGGGCACCCCGGTGGAGGAGAAGCAAGCGGTCGTCAAGTTCTTCGACCCCTGCGGCCGGGGCACCTGGCTCGGGGTTGAGTACGACGGGCAAGACCTCTTCTTCGGCTACGTTGTGTCGCCCCTCGGGCCAGACTGCGACGAGTGGGGTTACTTCTCGCTGGCCGAGCTCGCGGGCGTGAAGAACCGTTTTGGTCTGGGTCTCGAGCGCGATCAGCACTGGAACCCGGTCACTCCGATGGCCAAAGTTCTGGGGGAGGTGTGAGATGGCGGCTTCACCGAAATGGAAGGTCTACTGCGGGACCGAGTACCGCGGTTGTATGAAGTACGCTGAGGATGCAGCCGCTCTTTGTGATCTGTTCGGCCCCGAGGGTACCATACGCCGCGGCCATGCGAAGCGCGACATCGTCTGGGACAACGCGGTTGACGGCGATGCGGGTGATTCGTATGACGAAACAGCAAGTGTATGCCGGGAGCGTTCTGGGGCAGCCTACTGAAAGCGTTACAGAGGAGCAAGACAATGGCAGCTGACAAGAAAGTCACCATCTACCTGACTAGTTCCTGGGTGGGCATGGGCGTGCGCAAGTGCGAGGCGCGCTTGGTCGATCACGGACGGCGGAAGTACGCGCAGTACTCGTCGGCGCCGTTCGTTCATTTCATCCCGAAGCGAAAGCGCAAGGTGCGGCAGTACGTCGAGGGGTACAAGCCCTACGCCCTGATCCTGGCCGGATGGGGACACCCAGACCCGGCTAGTGCGTTCGTGCCCGTCAGTAACGATGGCAAGGTGGAAGTGAGCCAGAGCCGGTACACGCTGTTTGACGACCGCTGGGATACCGACTTCGACGCGAAGATCGACGCCTACGTCGCTGAGCGGAGCGTCGAGGTCGTTGCCGATTACCGTTGGTCCAGCCAGCGGGACGCCGCTTGACGGCCTATCCGGTTGGGTATATACCTAACCGTTAGGAGATTGCGTCTAATGGCGAAGCGCGGCAGCGGTGTAGGGGGTTACCGGGAAGGTTCCGGGCGTAAGGCCCGGCTCCACAACCCGCAGAAGGTTCTCATCCGTTTCGAGCCGAGGCACCTGCGTATCATAGCGCAGTACGCGAAGGCGAATGACCTGGACGGTCGGAGCCCGGCGTTGCGCCACATGCTCGACAACTACGATTTCACCACCTAGAGGCCGTTCTACGGCCCATGACAGGCATGAAAGGGACAGGATGCCAGTCAACCCCAAAAAGAAACGCTCGAGTTCGGCAGATGTCGGCGGAGCCTGGTTGTGCTAGGGGTGGTGCCTATGATCACAACCACCCTCGATCGAATGGAGCTCGCGATGCGGCCGACTTGCACCCTTTGCTTAGGCCAGGGGCACATCCACCACGCAACGCCGGGTGAAGACGCGGAGCGCATCGAGATCTGTCCTCAGTGCGACGGGGTGTTCGAGAGAAGCTGTGGCCGCGTTTGTCCCTGGGCCGACAGCCCGGAAGCTAGCTCACGTCAGTTGACCGTCCCGATGGTTTGGCAGCCGGTGTGACCGCCAAGAACGTCAAGAAGAAGTCGATCCCGGGAGATCCCTACTACACACCTTCCTGGACCGTAGACCAGTGCCTCGCCGAGGTGCTGCCCGAGGTGCTGGGCGACCGCATGTACGCCGAGGGGCCGCAGACGATCCTCGAGCCCAGCGCCGGCCAGGGCGTTTGGATCAAAGCCTTGCGCACGCGCTGGGCGAGGTCGACCATCCACGGCACGGACATCGACGATTCGCACATGCCTTGGTCGGGTGCCAAGCGTTCATTCAAGAGCGACTTCGAATTATACCCGACAAGTACGAAAAGTGTGAGGCGTGCGACGAGATATACGACGATGAAGCGGATGGCTGTGTAGAAATGATTGTCGCTGAAGAATACAACGACGAGCAATCGTTTTTAATGGTGTCGCGCAAACTTTGTGACCCCTGTCAGCATAATGCATGGCATGGATTCTGCGAGGAATGCCGCAGGCCTTGCACCAACGACGTGCCGGTCGACGATGACGACAATTGCCCGTTTTGTGTAACCGGCAAAAGCGAAGGTGAAAGGGTTTTAGCTTCGGAACTGAAACCTAAAACCTGACATCCGAAACAGAAGGGAACGAAGGGAACGAAGAAACGGAAAGGCTGTTGTTTTGAATTCAGAGAGTGCCACCCGCAACACACCACGAATTCCATTTAGCTGCGCTGAATACGCCACCCGTGACGTTGAGGCCCGCGCCGGCGTTACCGCCACCCAAAACAAAATACATGGATTTGAGCCCGACCTTTTGCCACCCAAAACGGAATACTCGGTACCCGAATCATGCCACCCTTTAACCGACAACGAAAAAAGCGGACGATCTACCTCACCGAGTTCGACGAAACGGCTGTTGAGTGTATTCGAAAGGAAATGAGCTTACGCACTAAAGCGAGCGCGATCCGTTATGCGTTACGGGAGGTTGAAAGACGATTTTCCCACGAACCAAATAGCCCATCACTGCTTCGACTGCTTGACTATCTCGGATCGGGGCTTTTGCTTTCCGAACACGACGAGCGAAATATCCACATGTTGTGTCGCCAGGTTCGACGGGAAATGGATTTAACGGGATGAAAGAAAAACCTAAAGCGGTGTCAGCAAAAATAATTAGTGAAGCTATCCGTGCGTATTTTCAGGACTACTTTTGGTTCACTCAGTTACGAGTCGGGTGCGGCAGGGGACCCGACGGCGAGCGCACGATGGATATGTGGGGAATTACGTGTGAGCGACCGTTCAAGCACGTGACAGTCGAGATTAAGCGTTCGCGATCCGATTACCGCGTCGATGTGACATCGCCGCTGAAACAGCGAAGAGCGAGGCTACTGGCTAATGAGTTTTATTACGCTGCGCCCCAAGGGCTGTTGACACCGAAGGATTTGCCGCCGTGGGCCGGGCTGATTGAAATAAGGCCGCACTATTGCCCTACTTACGAGGGCCACATGGAGGCGACGCTTACAACGGCAGCACCATGGTACGATTCCTCGCCGCCTACATGGTCGTTCGTCGCAAATCTAATCCGCACAGAAATGAGATAGCCCTAATTCAACACCCCAAACAAAAAAGGCCGGCTGACAATGACTGAATGGCCCAAAAAGATTACGACGTGGCAAGAGGGGGACGCTGGGTTTATGTCCGTGCCGTTTACGTGGTTGTTGCCCGAGGCTCGGGGACGATTGCAGCAACGAGATATGTTTACAAAACACTGGACTGTGGGAGGGCCGGCGGTGCAACTGATGCCCGAGTACCTGCACGGAATTGAAGGTGTGACGATTGGCGGCGACATGCCCGGCGTGTTGCAACGAGTCAACCCTATGGCCACCCGCACAACCGTGGGATGCCCCAACCGCTGCAAGTTTTGTGGAATCGGACAACGAAAGATCGAGGGGGCTTTTCGGGAACTCGACGATTGGCCGGATCTGCCCATCATTTGCGACAACAACCTACTGGCCGCAAGTCATCGGCATTTTTACTGGGTAATAAATCGGCTGGTAAAGTGGGGATGGTGCGACTTTAATCAGGGATTGGATGCGGCGAAACTAACCGGCTACCATGCCCATGAAATTGCTAAAATTAAGAAGCCTATAGTGAGGCTTGCCCTTGATTCAGATGATAGGCGGGGCACGTGGGAGAACGCAGTCCGCAACCTTCGCCGCGCGGGCATAGCAAAACGTCAAATTCGCACCTTTGTGCTTTGTGGTTTTCGATCGACTCCCGAGGAAAACTGGGGTCGGTGCGAATTTGTTTCCGCACTCGGTTACGACGCATACCCGATGTGGTATCACGCTTTGGATGCCTTGGAGGCCAACGTAGTCACGCCCGAGCAAGCACAGTATGGGTGGACCGATGCCGAGCGTAGAAACCTTATGGGGTGGCACTACAGGCACCGGGGACATCGGGGGCCATTAAAAAAGGCCGGCTGACATTCCTGTCGACCGGCCGTGAG
>SDBS01005075.1_pt1 | contig 12873 bp, 11 predicted proteins | sample 2277091 | NCBI WGS metagenome assembly SDBS01 (sample SAMN10404972, study PRJNA504765) | marine sediment metagenome | isolation source: marine sediment core GS10_PC15, 163 cmbsf | place: Arctic Ocean: Southern Knipovich Ridge | collected 2010 | reverse complement strand
TGTTGTTATGGATCATAGGATTGGGGCTGGAGAGTTTGAAAAATATGATGTCTTGGTTTTTCAGAGACAATGGAAACCCGAGGCAATTAGTCTTATACAAACAGCAAATAGTTTAGGTAAGATGACTGTTTTTGAGCTGGATGATAACATCTGGAATATTCATAAGACGAATCCGGGGTATGAATACTGGCAAGACTCCAAACACTTACTTGGAGCACAGAAAGTGATGGCCGAATGTAAGGCAATAACAACGACTACGAAACCGCTAGCGGAAGAGATGAGCAAGTATAATAAAAACGTCTACGTGCTACCTAATATGATGCCGGAGAAGTTCTGGAAAGTTGAAAAACCAAAAAGAGATGACGATAAGATCGTTGTTGGATGGGCTGGCAGCATGCATCACTGGGATGACCTGTTGCTTCTATCAGGATCGATAGAGCAACTTCTAGACCAATATCCAAACGTGGAGTTTCAAATCGCTGGTGCTAGTGAATACCCTTTTAGGAAGCATAAGCAGATAAAAGGCATGAAGGCTGTGAAGCTGGAAGCTTATCCAAGCCTGTTGGCCAGTTTTGATATTGGTCTGGCCCCACTTGTTGATACGATCTTTAACCGGTGTAAAAGCGACTTGAAGTTTCTAGAATATGGCATGGTTAGCGTTGCTATGGTAGCGTCAAAAGTTATAACCTATACTGATGTTATTAGTAATGGTGACACCGGTTTTTTAGCTCGCAACAACAAAGACTGGTTTAAGTACACAAAAAGGCTCATCGAAGACAAAGATCTAAGAGACCGTATCGCTAAAAATGCTCACGAATATGCGATGTCAAGAACAATAGAGAGAAATATACACCTCTGGGAAGAAGTGTACGGCATAGACTAACCCCGAAGCCATCTAGCAATTAGCAACTCGCAATTTGCAATTTGTAAGAACAGGAAAATAATTCCCAAATATTATTCATATATTGTTGTTATTTATGAATATATGGATTATTCTGTAAGCAATGCTGTATGAAACCGGTAATCCCCACAAGAAGCTCAATGCATGGAAGCTAAGCATCAAATTTGTTGCATCAATCTACAAACACCTTCAGTCTTTCCCCAAAGAGGAAAAGTATGGAATCATATCGCAAATGCAAAGATGCGCTGTATCTATTCCAGCAAACATTGCTGAAGGAGCAGCAAGAGGTAGCAAGAAAGAATTCCGGCAATTTGTATATATTTCGCGAGGATCATTAAGTGAGCTTGATTCCTATCTTGAAATATCGTCAGAGCTTGGATATCTAACTACAGAGGACTACAAAGAACTAGAGAATGAGCTATCAACAATTGGACGTTTATTAACAGGTCTTATTAAGTCACTTAGCAATTAAACTCGAGGTTGGTCTTACAAATTGCTAGTTGCGGTTTTATACTTTAGATTACTTGGCTGGTTTCCAGGACGGGGAGATATCACTGTCTGTATCGGTTATTTTTTTCAACTGTCCTTTTGTGTTTCCCCAGTAGATGTTAGAGATAGTCTCTTTTTCTTCACTGTGTAGGTCTGTTTTGGCGATTGAGACAAGCATGTTCTTTCCATCAGCCCATTCTACATCAACTATAAACTCACCCTTATCCAGATATGTAAGTTTAACCGGTTTCTTGGTTTTCTTTACGTCAACGACTACAAGGTCAATGGGCGCTTGTTGCTTATACCACGGGGCGTTAGTAGACACTAGAAAAGCGATTGATTTACCATCCGGTGACCATTTAGGCATGTATCTCCACTTACCTAGTGATTTCGGAAGATCTAGCTTTTTTAGATTCTTACCGTTTGAGTCAACTGTATAAATATCCATGCCCTTTCCGTCATTAGAGCTAAAGGCGATCTTTTTTCCATCAGGTGACCATGAGGGACTATTGGCATCACCACTTTCGCCTGAGGGCAGGGCGGTTTCATCGCTTCCATCGGATTTGATTGTAAAGATCACTGCCTGCTCATTGGGTCCTGTACGTCCCTTTGTAAAAACTATCTTTTTTCCATCAGGTGACCATTCCATTTGAGTGACATGTTCTTTGACCAGGTGAGTTATTCTGCCACCATCAGAGTTAACAACAAAGAGGTTATTATCGTAGTTAGGAGCTTCTTTAATAAAGATGATCTTCTTGCTATCAGGTGACCATTGAGGGAAGAATCCGTCAATTATAAGCTTTCTTTTACTATATCCATCAGAGCTCATAGTGAAGATGTCTTGCTCCCCAACATAAGCGATTTTCTTACCGTCCGGCGACCACGTTGGATTATCAAATGCACTCATTTCGTCTGTCAGACGCTCTGGCTCGCTTCCACCTGCTTTCATTTTATAAATTGAAGTAGTGCTTCTTTCAACACCTTCCTCTTCTCCCATATCCTTGAAGTCACGCTTGGAGATAAAGAGGATCTCTCCTTCCGGAATATGATAAGCCAGTACAAACCAATAGAGAAGAGAGCCTCCGATAGTTATAACGGAGATTCCTATAATGAGAGCAAGAATCAGTTTCTTCTTTTTGGCATCACTCATCTTGCTCGATGCTTTTTTTGTCTTGTTCTTTGCCATATATCAATTCACCTTTCGCATAAGTATAGCATGTTACTAGCTTCCCAACCAGCACATTCGCGTGGTTTGTACGCGAATGTCAAGCAGAGAGCAAAGAATCGAACCTGTGTATTATTCTGAACGAAGTGAAGAATCTCCGCTTCAACCATCACCAGCTTAGAAACTTCTATGGCACTGCTGCTCTACTGCACTAGCTGAAGATTGCTAGTTGATGTTTATAGAGCGAGGGCTAGTCCTCATCCGAGGATTTATTCTTTTTCTTCTTATCTTTCTTCTTTTTCTTCTTCTCCGCTGCTATCTCTTCTTTACTTTTTTCCTCAGCTTCTTCTGCGTGACCTTTTATTTGCTTTATTGTGTCACCGATTGCTTTGCCCAGTTTGGGCAATCTTGGTCCTCCAAATATCAATAGGACTATAAATAGGATTATAAGAAGCTCTGGTAATCCTAATCCAAGAAATAGCACTAATGAATTAAACATGAATCCACCATCTCCTTTTAGCTATCTTTGTTTTAGTTTAGCTTATATATATGTTCATCTGCAAGTATTAAATAATAGGTTATTGAATACAGATGAAAAGCAATTGTGAACTTGTTATAATTAGACTTAAGCTGATTAGGAGAAAGGACCTTGTGTATGAAGATTGACGAAAGCAACTTTACAAACAAGAAGATACTTGTTACTGGCGGGACAGGTTCGTTTGGTAGTGTTTTAGTAAAACGGCTTCTTGATTTTGAGCCAGCTGTCATAAGAATCTTAAGTCGCGATGAGGATAAGCAATACCATATGCAGTATGAGCTTCAAGAGATAAAGAATATACGCTTTCTTCTTGGGGATATAAGAGACAAGGAAAGACTTAGTAGGGCGATGGAAGATATTGATATTGTCTTCCATGCAGCTGCTCTAAAGCATGTAGTCGGGTGTGAATATAATCCGTTTGAAGCTGTAAGGACTAATGTCTTAGGTACACAAAACGTAATCGATACAGCACTTGACTGTAATGTCTCCATGGTTGTCTATACAAGTTCGGACAAGGCAGTTAATCCGACTAGCGCTATGGGTGCATCTAAACTGATGGCCGAAAAACTGATATCAACAGCCAATCTATACAAAGGTTCACGTGAGATAGCGTTCTACTCCGTTCGTTTTGGAAATGTTTTTGGTTCCCGGGGCTCTGCCATCACACGCTTTATTGATCAGATTAAAAAGAGGGAACCGGTGACTCTTACACATTCAGAGATGACCAGGTTTGTCATGTCTATTGATGAGTCTGTTGATCTTGTCTTAAAGACAACAGAAATGGCCAGAGGTGGCGAGACCTTTATTCTTAAAATGCCAACACTGCGCATTGAAGCTCTGATGAATGTTCTAATAAGGAAGTATGCGCCACAGTTCGGGATAAAACCAGAAGATGTAAAGATCAAAGAGATAGGAAAGAAACCTGGCGAAAAACTCTACGAGGAGTTAATGACAGAGGAAGAGAGCGCCAGAGCCTACGAAACAGACGATGTGTTTATCGTTCTTCCGTCGTTTGATGAATCGAGACAGACTCTTGAATCCTACAGGGGTGCTAGGGAAACCTCAGCATCGGAGTATACTTCGAACAATACTGACACACTAGATGAAGGTGAAATAGAAAAGATCATTGATGAGGGAAAGTGGTTTGACGAGGAGAGTCTTTAGTCGGATAGAATAAGAGGAAGTGAGATTTTCTATTGAAGGTATTAGTGACTGGTGGCGCAGGATTCATCGGTAGACATGTTGTCAAGGAGTTAACCAATCAGCAGATCGAAGTCTATGTTATAGATGATCTTTCTAATGGAAGCGAAGCAAACCTTGCCGGATTAAGCGGATCTACATTTCTAAAAGATATCAAGATTGGAGACATTAAGGATCAGAAGCTCATTGCAAGTCTGTTTGAGCAGCAGTTCGATATTTGTTTTCATCTAGCTGCCAGCATCATTGTTCAAGACAGTATCGACAATCCGGTTGAGACTTTTAATAACGATGTTGTCGGAACGTTTAGTCTCTTGGAGCAGTGCAGGGACTCAAATACAAAAATGGTATTTGTAAGTACATGCATGGTTTATGATACAGCTTCAGCTAGTACGGCGATCTGTGAAAACCATCCAACAAAACCTGGCTCACCTTATGCGGGTGCAAAGCTATCCGGAGAAAATATGGTCGAGTCTTACTTTCATACCTATGAACTGCCCGTGACAATACTTCGACCTTTTAATGTATATGGACCATTCCAAAAGAGTACCGGTGAAGGTGGAGTAGTTAGTATTTTTACAGAACGAAATCTTGCCGGTAAGACATTAAGAATATACGGTGATGGCACTCAGACTCGAGATCTTCTATATGTTGATGATTGCGCAGAGTTTGTTATTAAAGCTGGTCTTTCTACTAAAACTAATGGAGAGATTATTAATGCCGGTTACGGTCAAGACGTAACGATTAACGAACTTGCTAATATGATTTGTGAAGATCCTTCGAGGATAGAACATGTTGAACATATACATCCACAGAGTGAAATACAAAAACTTTTGTGCGATTATACAAAAGCGAAAGAGTTACTTGGATGGAGTCCAAAAACTCCATTGAGCGAAGGTTTAAGAAGCACAGAATACTGGATTTCTGAACAGCTGAAAGAAGCGTAGAAAGCTTAGAAATGAATAAAGGAGCAAGAAAAATCAGAGATAAGTACTTACCATATGCTCGACAGTGGATAGATGATGATGACATTCAAGCTGTTGTCGATGTGCTGAAATCAGACTGGATAACAACGGGTCCAAGAGTTAGAGAGTTTGAAGAAAAATTCGCTGAATACGTAGGCACCGACCACGCAATTGCCGTTAGTTCTGGCACAGCAGCTCTGCATGCAGCTGTTTACGCAGCTGGCATTGAAGCTGACGATGAGGTTATTACGACACCATACACGTTTGTGGCAACAGCGAACTGTGTTCTTTATCAGGGCGGAACACCGGTTTTTGCAGATATTAGAGAAGATACACTCAACATAGATCCAACGGAAATCAAGAAGAAAATCAATGATAAAACTAGAGCAATTATTCCGGTTGATTTTGCCGGTCAACCGTGTGATTATGACCAGATAATCGAGATTGCCAAAGAGCGGGATCTGGTTGTTATAGAAGATGCAGCACATGCTCTTGGTGGGGAGTACAGGAAGAAGAAAATTGGTTCGATTGCTGATATGACTGTTTTTAGTTTTCACCCGGTCAAGCATATAACAACAGGCGAAGGCGGGATGATAACAACAGACAGTGAAAAGTATGCAGAACGTTTAAGACGATTTCGAAACCATGGGATAACAACTGAAGCAAAGCAGAGAGAAGAGCAAGGCAGTTGGTTCTATGAAATGGTCGATTTGGGGTATAACTACCGGATGACTGATTTTCAGTGCGCATTGGGAATCCGACAACTGGAAAAGATTGATATGTTTATTGAGAGACGGGGTAGCATAGCCGATCGGTACAATACTGAGCTGTCTGATGTAGCGGAAATTGAGATTCCTGTGGTTGGTTCGGATATCAAACATGCCTGGCATTTGTATATAATTCTGCTAAACTTAGTGGAATCTGTTGCTAATAAAGAAAAGATATTTAGGAGGCTAAGAGAAGCAAATATCGGAGTAAATGTTCATTATATACCGATACATTTGCATCCGTTCTACAAGAAAAAATATGGCTTCTTACTCGGAGATTATCCGATTTCTGAATCAGCATATAATCGAGCACTAACACTTCCACTCTATCCTATGATGACTTCCAAGGATCAAGATGATGTTGTTGGTGATCTTAAGAATATCCTAGGGGAATATCAGTAAGTATAAGAAACTCCCAAGAAATAGAACCAACTGAGCTGGTGATAATTCATGGTAGATAGAAACAAACAAACAAAAGAATGGTCAGGAGACTTCGGCAAAGAATACACCGATCGGAATACGATGTCGGTTGATGAACTCAACAAGACCTATATTAAAAGCTTTGGCATATCTAGGACAGAGCTAAATAAAAGGTTTCTCAGCGAGATCGATAAATCAGCAAGGATCCTCGAAGTAGGCTCTAATACTGGGAATCAACTATTGTGTCTACAAGAGCTTGGATTTAATAACCTTTATGGTTTAGAGCTACAAGATTATGCAATTGAAGTTGCCAAAACGAGGACAGAAGGAATGCATTTCTCCAAGGGAGCTGCGTCAGATATTCCATTTGATGACTCTTATTTTGATTTAGTGTTTACATCCGGAGTATTGATTCATATACATCCTTCTCGAATAGAAGCTGTGCTTGGGGAGATCTACAGATGTACTAAAACGTATATATGGGGTTTTGAATACTATGCAGATAGTTATGTTGAGGTTGCTTATCGTGGACAGAAGAACTTACTTTGGAAAACAGATTTTGCGGATCTATATCGAAGTTGCTTCAAAGATCTACGACTGCTACAGGAAGAACAAATAGAACGTAAAGAAAGCACTAATAAGGATAGCATGTTTCTCTTAATTAAAAACTCAACAAAAGAGGAGTAAAAAGAGAGAGTGTCTATAGAGATGGAAAACTGGACAATGAGATGAAAAAGGGCAAAATAGTAGCCGTAATCCAAGCAAGAATGGGATCAACAAGACTAGCGGGGAAAGTAATGAAAGAAATAATGAACAAGCCAATGATCCAGCATATCTACAATCGCTTAAATGAAGTAAAAACTGTTGACGAAGTTGTTATAGCTACAACCTTAGATACGAGGGACAAAGTGATAGTTGAGTTTGCGAAAAAAAATGGAATCAAGTGTTACGCAGGTAGTGAAAAGGATCTTGTTGACAGAATGTATCAGACAGCTGATAGATTTGAAGCTACTGCTATTATCAGGGTTACCGCAGATTGTCCGCTTGTAGATCCTGTTATTGTGGAAAGTGTAGCGAGCACTTTGCTAGATTATGATTATGACTATGTTAGTACATGGACTCCACAATCAAGGAGTTATCCACATGGTCTTGATGTTGACGGCTACTCCATGAAATGTCTTAAGCGGCTTTGGCACGAAGTCAAAGACCCTCTTCTTAGAGAGTGGATTCCTTTCAATATTCATGAACATCCGCATGAATTTCATGTGAAGGTACTACCAAATGATGAAGATCTTTCTGGCTTGAGATTGACCGTTGACTATGAAGAAGACCTGATCCTTATACACAAGATTTATGATTCTCTTTATAGAGAAGATAGAATCTTTTGCATGGATGAGATCATAGAATTTTTAAAAATGAATCCGGAGCTTGCCAAGATAAACGAAAAATATAAAGACAAAAAAGGTATCGAAGGTTATATTAAAGGGAAAGACGAACAACATTTCTAGAATGCAATTCGCATTATAAATGTTACATTTATTATCTCAAAACACGAACTATATTTGACAACAATCGAGCTGTTCTGAAGAAAGCGTTTAGCTCCAGTAGCATTTTACACGACCGAAGGAGGAGCAGATGAGTCAAGATGAAGTCTTTTTAGACGGTAGTAAAGTTCAACTGCGACTGATCAATGCTAATGATTATGGTTCTATTACTAGATGGGTAAATGATAGAAAAGTTACTCACTATATGTTTTATGGTCAGAAACCATTAACTGAGAAACAAGTATCTGATCAGTTTGAAAGAGAAATGAGCGATCACAATAGTATTATCATGATTCTCATTGAAAAGAAGTCAAAGCTGGCTATAGGTGTTGTTGGTTTCTATGAGATTCATCAGACTGCAAGGAAAGCAGAGCTTCGCATACTAATTGGTGAAAGGGAAGCATGGGGCAAAGGGTATGGAACAGAAGCAATTGAAATGCTAACCTACTACGGTTTTGATCGGTTAAATCTTAACCGTATTTGGTTGGGTGTGACGAGCGAGAATAAACGAGCTCTCAATGCATATAAAAAAGCTGGTTATCAGGTCGAAGGAATCCTCCGCCAAGATCTTTATAGGAATAGTAACTACTACGACAGCATTCGGATGGCTATTCTTCGAACTGATTATTACGAAAACTTATTTTCAGACCAAGAGAAAAGATTTAGCATATCGATTGAAAAAGAGAAGACCGATAAAGGGAAAGCATAGTGAAGCAACTATATAAAGCGGCGGTTATCGGCTGTGGGCGAATTGGTTTATTGATGGGGCAAGATCCTAATAGAGTAAAACCTGCAACTCATGCTGAAGCATATGCTTTATCTGATGATGTAGAACTTGTTGCTCTTGTGGATACTAGCAAGAAGCAGTTGACAATGGCACAATCTATTTATCCGAATACTGCTATCTATGAAGATCCTGTTGAAATGCTCAAAGAGCACAAACCAAGCATAGTTTCTATTGCGACTGGCCCGGAGACACATAAGAGTCTTGTTGAATTGTGTGCAGATAGTGGTGTCAGGGCAATTATTTGCGAAAAACCAATTGCGACTTCAGTAGGAGATGCAGAGTCAATGATAGAAGTATGTCGTAAAAAAGGAAGCATCCTTTTTATAAACCACTCACGAAGGTTTGATAGTCTCTTAGGACAAGTAGCAGCGGAGATTCAAGAGGGAGCGCTAGGAGAAATACTTCAAGTGTCTTGCTACTATACAGCTGGATTATACAATTCTGGAACTCATCTGGTTGATTTAATTCGTTTTATGACTGGTGTCGAAATAGACTGGGTTACTGGATTTAAAGAAAAGCGTTTTCCAGCGCCTCATGAGGACATAAATGTTAATGGTTTTCTAGTGGACAATAGTGGCCTTATGATATCTCTTCAGGTTTTAGACGTTGAGCAGTATTTAGTTTTTAAAGTATATGTCTATGGTTCGAAAGGAGTATTTGTAATCGACAATTCTGGTTTTACAATTCGACGCATCAAAGTAGGAAATAGTCAGTTTTTTAAGGGTTACAAAGAGATAGAAGAACAGTCTGTCAAAGAAGGAGAATCAAGAAGCTTTATGTCTGATATGGTAAGAAATGCTGTTGATTGTATTGAGGATCGCGAAAAACCAGCTAGTTCGGGAGAAGACGGACTCCGTGCTCTTGTAATACTGGAAGCGCTAAAAGAAAGTGCAGAACAAGAAGGCAAAAGAGTTTCAATAGAAAAGAACGACTAGGGGTGTTGTTATGAGCAAGCTTGCACTGCTCGGTGGTAAGAAGACAAGGGAGGCACCTTTTCCCTCAAGCCCTGTCTTCGGAAAAGAGGAAAAAAGCAGAATTAAGAAGGTCCTAGACAGTGGACTGGCTTCTGGTTTTATTGCAAATAGTAGTGATGCTTTCTATGGTGGACCTAACGTAAGAGAGCTTGAAGATGCTTTTAAGAAATATTTTGACACTGATTATGCAATAGCAGTTAATTCGGCAACGGCGGGACTTCATTGTGCCATTGGTTCCTTAGATATCGGGCCCGGCGATGAAGTGATAGTTCCACCTTACACGATGTCCGCATCTGCAACTGCGATACTGATGTCTAATGCCATTCCGGTTTTTGTTGATATCGAAGAAGATGTTTTCTGTATTAATCCAAAAGTGATTGAAGAATCCATAACAGAGCGAACAAAAGCAATTATAGTTGTACATTTGTTTGGACAAGCAGCGAAAATGGACGAGATTATGAGTATTGCTAAGAAACATGATCTGAAAGTGATTGAAGACTGCGCCCAAGCCCCAGCAGCTACATATAAAGAAAGGTTTGTCGGGACCATTGGGGACATTGGAGTCTTTAGCTTTAATCAGCATAAGACAATTACTACGGGAGAAGGCGGAGTCATCATCACAAACAATGAGAACATAGCAAAGAAGTGTGCACTAATAAGAAATCATGGAGAAGTAGTCGTATCTAATATGGACGTAGATGATATAGTCAATGTAGTTGGGTGGAACTACCGGATGACAGAACTTGAAGCTGCTGTTGGTATTGCTCAGTTTGAAAAGCTTGATTCTTTAACAGAGCATCGAATCGAGCTAGCAGAGTATCTTACAAACCGCTTGCAGAAGCTATCTATAGATGCTTTGACCTTACCAAAAATCCTCTCGATGAATAAGCATGTCTATTTTGTTTATCCGATCAAGTATGATGAAACCAAAACAGGAATTAGTCGCACTGTTTTGGTTAAAGCCCTGACCGCTGAAGGGATTCCCTTTGGCGCTGGATATGTAAGGCCAATTTATCTAGAGCCTATGTATCAAAGACAGATCGGTTATGGCAAGCAGGGATGTCCATTCAAGTGTCCATTTTATGAGGGTAAACTCAACTATTCGGAGGGTATTTGTCCGACTACAGAAAGGCTGTTCAATAAGGACTTGATTCTTACTGGTATATGCCACTATCCTCTGACGAAAAATGATATTGATGATGCCGTATCAGCTATTAGTAAGGTTTTTAAAAGTTTAGACGACCTAGAAGATTACCAAGCTAGTGATTAGAATAGATGTGGAGCAGCTGAATCAGATATGCTAAGCCTGTCTGGGAATACTAAAGATGTAAAGCAGTAAAAGCTGTGCACCCAAGACTCTAGGAATTCTGATGGGAAAAAGCCAGTTAAATAATACCCTGTTAATACGTGCTGATGCAGATAGTGAAGGTGAGGACAAATAGATTTGATGGATCTAGTCATTCGCACAGATGCGAATACGAATATAGGTGTGGGACATTTTATGCGCTGCTTAGCTCTGGCTCAAGCTTGGAAGGATAAGGGCGGAAAGGTGACCTTTTTTACAGCTTGTGACAGCGAAGAGTTATTGCAGCGGTTGCGCGACGAAGGTTTTGAAGTCCAAGCCATGAAGTGTTCTTGTCCTGATCCAGCAGATTTGGAAATAATGCAACAAGCTCTTTCACTTCACAAGAATGCCTGGGTGGTACTCGACGGATATAATTTTGATTCAAGTTATCAGGCTCAGATTAAAGAGATGGACTGTAAACTTCTTGTCATTGACGACACAGCACACTTGGAACACTACTATGCTGACATTGTACTGAATCAAAACCTAAACGCTGACCAGTTACATTATTCTTGTGAGCCATACACACACTTATTATTAGGCTCGCGCTACGTGCTCTTGAGGCGGGAGTTCTTGAATTGGCAAGGGAGGAAGCGTAAGATTCCCAAGATTGCTTCTCATGTGCTGGTTACCTTTGGTGGCGCCGATTCTGAGAACTGTACACTGAAGGTAATAGAAGCGCTCAGGCGGCTCAAGATGCCCGACCTGGAAGTTAGAGTTGTGATAGGAGCGACAAATCCTCATACAGATGCAGTCGCGGCCATATCTTCTAATAGCGAAATGCACATCCGCTTGATAAAGAACACGACAAATATGTCTGAGTTGATGAATTGGGCAGATTTGGCCATATCAAGCGGAGGTAGCACTTGTTGGGAACTCATGTTTTGTGGATTGCCTGCATGTGTAGCTGTGATTGCCGAGAATCAAACGTCCTCAGTTCGTGAGTTGGCAGCACGTGGTCTTATTATTGACTTAGGGCACTCTAGGACTCTTAATGAGCAGAGAATCCTAAAAGATATAAAACCTCTGATGGCAAAAAGAAAGTTACGTTTGGCTATTAGTGAAAAAGGACAGCAACTCGTTGATGGAAAAGGAACCCAGAGGGTTATAGACCGATTAAGGGTTTGGCCTAGAAAGCCTGAGTCAGGCAATACAGATAACGATACCCAAGGCATAAGAGCATTCTGGAACAGCAGAGCCGGACTTGGTTTTGCCGCTGGAACAAAAGATGTAGTATCAAAGCAAATAGAAGCTGAAGCGATTGCTGGATATATATCAGATGGAATGCGTGTTTTAGATGTTGGATGTGGAAATGGCATAACGGCTATTGAGCTTGCACAAAGATACAAAATAGATATCGTTGGTCTGGACTTTGCTGAAAAGATGATTAATGAGGCACAAGCTAAGGCAAATGAAGAGACTTTCAATGGGAGCATGAGATTTCTTGTTGGTGATGTCCAGAATCTGCCAAAATCCCTAGGACTATTTGATCTTATTTACACGGAACGCGTTCTTATCAATCTACCTGATTGGCAAACCCAGAAGAAGGCAATCAGCAATGTTTCTCACTTGCTGAAAGAAAATGGTTTTTTTGTAATGTGTGAGAATAGTGAGGATAGCCTTAAGAAGATTAACAGAATGCGGGAGTCACTTAATCTAAAGATAATCTCTCCACCATGGCATAATCGATATTTAAAAGAGAGCGAGATAGAAGAAACAGTTTTGCCTGGACTAGTGCTTGAAGAGATTAATGATTTTAGCTCAACATACTACTTCTTAAG
>SDBS01005074.1_pt1 | contig 12874 bp, 13 predicted proteins | sample 2277091 | NCBI WGS metagenome assembly SDBS01 (sample SAMN10404972, study PRJNA504765) | marine sediment metagenome | isolation source: marine sediment core GS10_PC15, 163 cmbsf | place: Arctic Ocean: Southern Knipovich Ridge | collected 2010 | reverse complement strand
TTATCGGCCCCCCCCCTTGAAATGGCAAGAAAATGATGATTCTCCGGCATTTACCGGGCGACTGTGTCTAAGAGAGGTTAGGTGAAATCATGAACGTCAGCGTAAAGGCTCTGGACGATCCCCGTTCCATCGTGGACTGGACTAGGGTCGATAATCAGAAACGGATCAGCAGCATCGCTGCCGCCATTGACCGAGACGAGATCCTCGATGTCATCTCCCGGATTAAGCCTGACCTTGCAGACGAGGAGATGGAGAATACCCGGAGGGCCTATTGCTCTGACGTGGCCCATTACCTCGGATGGTGCGTAGCAAAGGGCCTGCGGTTAAGCAGCGTTACCTCCGAACATATGACTGACTACGTGTTGGTGCGCCCAAGCGCCAAGGCTAAGCAGATTTCGCGGCGCAGTATGAACCGACGAATCAGCGCGGTGAAACTCCTCTTTGAGGCTCTAATCGAGCTGGACCCTTCTGCTTTCGAGAAGAACCCTGTCAGGAAGCGACATTTTGCCAAGGTTTCAACCCGGTGTCCCAGGCCTCTTCCTATCCGCACGCTCATTGCATTCATTAAGGCAATGAATAACGTCAGGGATCGAACGGTCTTTGCCTTCCTGCTCTTTACCGGATGTCGGGAAGATGAGCTCTCAGAAGTGCGAATCAAGGACACCATTCTGAGGAAAGAGAAGGGCAAGTACCTCCTGGAAGTTCGCATTCGGAAAGGGAAAGGCAGAAAGGAGAGAACCACCTACTTGGGTGGTCTCGGGTTGGAGGTCCTTCACGAGTATCTGCATGCGGAAAAAGAGGCGCGCCGGCGGAAACCTACTTCGGAAGAGTGCCTCCTGTCCAATCACTCCGGCTTGCCTTGGACGCCTCGCCGGATTCGGAAAAGGTTTGAACTGTGGAAGAGGCGGCTCGCGTCCACCTTCAATACTACGGGATGGACCACGCACAAGCTACGTCACACGCTTCTTACAGAAATGGCGGACAACGATGTCTCGGTGTTCGTGATGCAGAAGCTGTCAGGGCATGCGAGCGTGAACACTCTTCAGCAGTATGTCGAGGCTCGGGACTCCAAGACACGCGCATCCTATCACATGGTGATTGGGAAGTTCCATGAATAGGCCCCAAGCATCAATCAAGTACTTCAAGGAACTGTTAGGTTCAAGAACCCGGGTGCAAGTGCGACACATTATTGGGGGTGTGGGGCTTACAGCCGACGAAAGGGGGAATGTCGACTTCGATTCCAAGAGGCACTTAGATGAGATTGTGGGTTGCTTGCGAAATAGGCGACGATTGGGTGATGAATTTGTGGAGCTCGTCGAGAGGCATGTTGATCCTGGAACTAAGACAAGTCGGGAATGGGCGCTGAGAGTGAGGAATCGGTTCCTGAATGGGGCTTTTGAGGGGGGCAGCCTCAGAGTCATCAGGGCACTGCGTATGATGAGGAGATGCCCTTCATATGGGCCCTACGTTGTCGAGTTTTTGAAAGGGCATAAGCTCTTGCCTTCAGAATTGCCTGACGAGGACTCGACACTGCGTGAGTACACTCGCGAGAACATTCGGGGTATGCGGATGGTGTGGCTTGGAGTGGAAGATAACGATTTGATTCGCGAATATCTACAGTGGAATGTGGGGCGAGGAGGGAGCGAGAATTCGGCAAATGGGTGCATGAGCAGCGTGCGATCTCTCGCACGCATGATGCAGCGCTTGGGGCTTCTCCGGTTGGCTGATGTGCGTCCGGAGCATGTCGATGAGTTATTGGAAACATGGCGCCAGAAGGAACTTAGCGCCATGACTAAGCGTTGTAGTCTGACACATTTGCGGTCACTATTTACTTGGCTTTCTGAAGAGAAGGGATTGGCATGGAATCCTGTTAGGTCTCGTCACCTCCCCCGGTTCCGTTACAATTCTCGAAGGCCACTATCCCGAAACGATCTAGGCAAGATCCGGAAGGTTCTTGAAACCCGGTTTGTTGGGACGATACATCGCGCGTTCTTCTATCTCATCTATACCACGGGATTGAGGCTTTCCGAGGCCATTGCTGTGAGGGTGTGTGACTTAATCAGGGAGAGCAATACGTTGATCATCCCGCGTGGTAAAGGGGGGAAGCCTGGGAGACTACCCATCGCGGGATACGCGTTGGAGAGAATTGACGAATGGCTTGCCAAGTCCCCCATGTGGGGTGGAGCTCAGCACGTCTTCCATAGGTCGGGCGCGCAGATCACCAAGGACTATGCCGGCCAGATACGTCGCGAGATTACCGAGGCCTCCGGCATTTCGTTTGAATGGCATCAAATGCGGACGACCTTCGCAACAGAACTAGCTGAATTGCAAGTCGGGCCATTCGAGATTCAACGGTTATTGAGGCACTCAAATCTGGACACAGTTCTGAAGTACGTCAGATATGGGGATGCGGGCGTTAGAAGGGCCTATATGAGGTGTGCCGATGCGCTTCTTTCCTCTCAGGATGACGAGACCCATGAGCATACAGGCTCGACGTTAGACCTCCTTGAGATTGACGCTGCATCACTCCGCCAAGCATCATCGAGGACGCTGGGAGATAGCCGACTATGAGCACAGTATCCGAAGATGTAAAGGCGGCTCCCTGTAATGCGAGCGGTGTTGCCTCTAGAGGGCAACCAGAAGCGATCAGAGAGTTGTATTCTGGTCAGCATGCGGTGGATGTGAGACGCGTGATTGGCGACGCCAAAGGGAAAGTACGACGAATGCGGCTAGGGATCCTCAGGCGAGTCGGCCTGTTGGCTCCACCAGATCAGTACATTGTGTTCAAGTCCGCCGCGGAAGCTGCGACACAGATACCGAAACTAAAGAGAAGGCTGGATTTTGCAGAAGGGTTCCTTAGGGCGCTGCTTAGACAGCATCCGAGCACGCTCCGACAGCAGGGTTTCCTGAGAGGCGTGATGGCCAAAATCGTGGATGGAGTGTTGGAGCGGGGGGAATTTGAGATTCTGAAATGGTTGAAGCAAAGCGCTAACTCGGAATACGTTGGTTGCCTTAAAGAGCACCTTACCATGCATTCGCTGCTTCCTAGCCAGCTTTCGGACGAGGTTGAGTATCGTGAGCAGCTCTTGAAGGAGCGGATGAAGTGCGTGGACTGGAGCGGGATTTGTGGCGAGGACCAGGATGTGCTGAACGAGTTCCTTCGTCAGAAATTGTGTCGGAATTCAATCGAAACAGTCAATCAATATCGGGGCCTTTTGGCTGAGCTTATGACTCTCATGCGAGAGAACCGGTTGTTTAGGTTGAGAGATGTACAGCCTCATCACTGCTCGTTATTGGTTAAACAGTGGGGGGAGCGTGGGCTGTCCCGGATGACCGTGCATAGCCGAATCCATAACCTGAAGCACTTCTATAGGTGGCTCATGGAGGAGAAGGGATACAGTCGATGCCCCGTCTTGCGAAGACATGTACCGCGGCGCTCGTATTCGGATCCGAAGCCGCTGACAAGGCGCCAAGTCCGTGAGATCAGAGCCACACTTGACAGCAGATTCATTGGGACGATGGCGAGGGCTTTCTTTTACTTGATCTATCTAACGGGGCTGCGAGTTACGGAAGCCTTGAATGTCAAGCTCGGAGATATCGATCTTGAAAAGCCGGAAGTGTTTGTCGCCCGCGGTAAGGGCGGGAAGACTGGTTATGTTCCAATATCCAAGTATGCGATCAGGCGCATCGATGAGTGGGTGTCCAAAGACTCATCTCAAAAGGACCGCCAGTATGTGTTTGAAGTAAACGGCATTCAGAGTGGTCCAAGCAGGACGAAAATATTGAGGGGGGCCATCGTTGCTGCTTCCGGCGTCACATTTACCTGGCAGCAGTTGAGGGTGACATATGCCACCCGGTTGGCGGAGTATCATGTAGGACCCTTCGAGATTCAGAAACTGCTTCGACATTCCCGTTTGAGTACTGTCATGAGATACGTGAACCTCGAAGATAGCAGAGTGAGAGAAAGCTATAATGCGTTTACGGAGGATTTGCTTTCTGGCCGTAAGGACGACGAGTCGGTCTGCATCGGAAGTGCCGTGAACCTGCTAGATGCGCCGGCCCCTACGGGGCGTTGAGGTAGGATGGAAGCGCGAATGTGCATCGCAAAACAACAGTGATTTATGAAAGCGGAGATCATATGCCATGAGCGCCAGGGTGTTGCCAGGCATGCTCCCAGAGGTTGGAAACAATGAGCGAGAAGCGCCACTTGGATTTCCGGATACTCCATCTTTTTGAAACGCCGGGGGTATTGCCGCGGCTGGTACAGTGGTTTGTCGCCGAGTGGATGCCCTGGTACGGACCGGGGGGAGATGGCGACGCCGAGAGCGATCTCGCCGCCCGCGGATCCGCCACATAACTTCTGAGCGCTTTGCAACAGACCACATGTCCAACATATCGTCACGTGACAGGGCGGCTACGCGGAAAACCCAAACCTTCCTTCATCAGCTCTCAGGCTGTGGACACAGACTCAAGCCTTCCTAAGGTCGTTGGAGTCGATCCATTTACATAACGCCCTCAGGTTCTCTCTATGCTTTTTGATATCCTTTCGGATCTGGACACACCGCTCATATGTGAACTCAATATCTTTCCCCTTCTTTCTTCTGGTTTTTACTACCGTTTTCCCGTCAACATCCTTAGCCATCTCATGGGCGAGAGCATTTCTAACCTCAATGATCTCAGGGTCAAATTGCTTGAGAGTGCCCGCACACGCCCTTAACTCTTTCTCCTTACCTTCATCCTTGCTTTCCAAATAATCCTTAATGATGCCTACCAAAACCTGGTGCTTTTTCCCCAAATCAAACAAGCCCTCTTTGGATATGACGCGTTCATCAAATAAACTGCTGTAACCCCCAAAACAGAGCACTAACGCCTGTGAAAGTAAGATTTCCAACTCAATCGTATCCGCGACAGTCCAGCCACGAAAGGTGGGCAGATTCGTATCTCTTTGAAGCTTGAGATTTATAAGCTCCTTCACTCGAACAGGCACATCCTCTCGGGAAACCCAGAAGACGCCATCGAAATGCTCGGAAAAATCCTTTGGATCTATGCCCCCCCCCTGAATAAAAAATGATGTCCTGAAAATGCCCATCGCCCCGAATCAGATTGATTACGGCATCGCCAGTTCCGCCCGACAGCCTGTAGTCAAGGATGATCAGCTCGACATCGTTCTCCTTGAGGTCTTTGACAACACCGGTGGGTCCTTCACGACGCGATATTTCCAGGTCAAACCCCTGATCCTCTAGCCATGTCTTCAGCGCAAATGATTGCGTGTCGACAAACTCCCTATTGTCATCCACCCACAAGACCATGAAATCTGTTTTCATGAACTTCGCGGATCTCTAACAAAAGTAAGGATGAATTCAGCGCCTTTCCCTTTACCGTGCACGGCTTCGACAGAACCTTTCATCCTCCCCATGATCTCACGAATATGGTGCAGCCCGAGGCCAGATCCATCGGTAGTTGAAAATCCAATTTTGAATAGGCTCGCCATGTTCTTCTTGGGAATCCCAGCGCCGTCATCACTAAACACTACAACAAGCTTCTCAGGACCAGCCTTTTTCACTACCACGTCGATATTTGACACTTTATGCTTACGGGCATTGCTAATTAGATTGTCAAATATAATGCTCATTAAAAGTGGGGCAAAGACCGTCGTGAATTGCGCCCCTTTGGGTTGTTTATACCTGATGGGGATTACCTTCCTATGGGGATCAACCACGACACCTTCATAAATATTCAACAAGTACTCGCGAATGTACTCTACCAGATCGCCGTCTAGCTGCTCTTGCGTAGCGCCATGGTTCGCTTGAGTTGCAAATCTGCTTACCGCTGAGATCTTCTTGACAAGGAAGCTAATCCGCTGGAGCGATTCTGATAGCGTCTCCACCTTAACGGCTTTCTTACCCTTCAGTGAAGTGAAGATGTTCGTTATGTTCATTTCAATCGTTAGCGCGTCCTGGGCAATGCTGTGATGAAGCGCAACGATATGGTCGAGATCCCTCGAAAGCATGGACTTCAGGAATACATTCTGTGAATCGAGTTGGCGCCTCTTATATTCAGCCCTTTGGGCCTTTACCGCCTCTTGTCGTGTGCGTTCCTGAGCTTTTTCGCGCTCCTCTTTCTCCTCTTTAGCTGTTGCTTCTGCACGCTCTGCACGCTCTCGTTCTCTCGCTTCAGCTGCCTCAGCCTCTTCTTTGGTCTTCAGCAGCCTGTGGAGCGTTTTCTCAGCCTTTACGACCTCAGCCATTAAGGCATCTGAACCCTGTTCGGTAGTGATGCGCTTCAAGGACCTAAGAATGGCCGATACGCTTTTTTCCGATTTGAGCTCTAGAATGTTTAGGAAAGCCGGATCATACCTCAGATCTATAACTTTCTCAGATCGTGTTAACTTGGCGACGATGTCAAATATCTTCTCTTTCACTTCGACCTTGGAAAGAGTTTTCTGATCAGGCAGTTCCCCCTTCCCTATGCCAAAAGCCGACAACCCGATAACAAATCGTTCGAGTCTTTTGACCCCGTAGTCTATCACCAACTCCTTGAGGTTGTTAAACGCCTCATTCTTAATAAGGCCACCATCGCGGCTAGTGGTCTCCTTAAAGGACGGGTTGTGCCCGTTGATCTCAATGCGTCCGGACAGGTCTCTGGTACCCAGCGTCCCAAAAAACCTCTGTTGATGTCGTCGATCTATCCCAAGGTTATCGTCATCAGGATCCCCGAAAGGATGAATGCGAAACCCATTCTTGTATAAGAACACAGATCCGTAATCTCTCGCCCTAAGGCCCATATGCTTGGTAAACGCATATTTTGCTGACCGATTGAGCGCGAAAAGGTGGATGTTGATTCTTGAGAAGGCCAAACCATACGGATTTTTCTCGGTGAGCTCGTAGATCAGCGTACCTCTATCTTCGAGGCGAGTTGTTATATGATCCGCAGAGCGGTCAATTTCTACGCGAATCTGGGCGGTCTTGAGACCCAAATTCTCAAAAAGAAAATTCCTTACCTCACCATTTACTAGATTCCACTGCTCGGCTATTTCGCCCTTGTTTTTTGCCTGCCTCTTGATCTGAGCATCTTCAATTTTCTCATCTGGCGCCCAGAGAAAAATGTGAAAATTTTTGGAATCATTCTCTTGATATGGGTTTACCAAGCGCTCAAGCGAACGGCGCAGCCGGAGCAGCTTGTCCCTACCCCAATCCGAACTACGAACCTCTGATATTTCCAGTACCGTTCCATGGCCGAGCTTGTGAGGAATCGTATCCATCGTTGTGTGCGTCGCCGGAATCTCCTGGAATTCCGTTACGGAATCTTCTTCAAACTTACTCCAATTAACCTCCAGAGAATTCCATTCGCGCCGCTGGCCCTTTGGTCTTGTGTACATATTTAGGAGGGAGCCCAGTCGGTCACATGAGAATCGCCCGATCCCCTTCGAGCCCGCAAAGATTCTTCCGGAGGAAATCTTGTCCCGATAGTTCTCCTTAAGGGCCTTTTCCGAGTATGCCACGAATAGCCATTTATTTTTTAGGTCCGCCCTATCCATGCCGTTGCCGTTGTCCTTAATTATGATCCTAGTTTCCGGTGTTCGAAGATTCTCGAAGGATATGTCCACGCGTGTCGCCTGGGCATCGAAGGAGTTCTTGACGAGTTCGAAGACAGCGATGAAATCATCGGTGATTAGCTCTTTCCCGATGATGGTCTTGAGGGCAGAACTGACCCGAAATTTGAGTTTAGCCATTGCCTCGTTTATGACTGTGCTTAATTCGGGACGCGAGAGTGGCAGATATTCTCGCAATGGACAAGCCGAGAACCTCTCCCGCCAAGGGGGGAACCGCGTTTCCTACTTGAGTATAGCGAGGACACGTGTTCTTGCGGTTGAGGCCGCCCGTCGTGTAGTTTCCGCCGAACTTGAACCAGTCAGGAAAAGATTGGAGGCGAGCGTATTCCCGAACAGTTAAAACCCGAGGCTGTGCGTAATGAATGAGGTCATCGGGAAGAGTCGTGAGTGTGTGGCTGGGCTTGTCTGGCGAGAGGGTGGCAAGCATCCGTTTTTTCAAGCCAAGTCCTTTGCGTTCTGAGGCTGACAAGTGGGTCCCGCTTCTGAATTTCGCAAGAATATGTCTAAACCGCTCCAGAACCAAAGGCCCATGATTGACAAAGCGATGACTGTCGGGAGGTTCACCGTTGCATCCTTTGTGCATAAGAACTTGGTAGGCAGAAGACGATCGAGTTCTAAGACCAATCTTAAAGCCCGAGGGGGAGGCGGGATCCAGGCATTCCACCTCCTCCGCTCTTTTTCGCTCCAAATCAGAAATGGCTTGTTTAGCGGAAATCGGCCTTGATGTCGGCAGCCCCTTGGATTGGAGAAACCCTATTCGCATTCTGGAGAGGACACCATCCAGAGGGGGTACTCTTCGGGGTGATTCAGCAAGATCCTTTCTAATGCCAAATGCGATAAATCGAGAGCGAGTCTGGGGGACTCCGTAATCCGATGTGGATAGGAGTAATGGAGGCTGCATGGCATATCCAGCAGCTTTTAGGCTCTGAAGCAGTCTTTCAGAATACGGGGTCGGTTTGCGCCCACGCGGATTCTTCTTCCTCGCGGTTCGCCCGTGTTCAACCGTAATCCCTCCGACATTTTCGACCAAGACAAATGCCGGCCGGATTAATTTCACGAATTCCACGTAGAGTGTGAAGAGGCTGTTCCTCCGATCGTCTCTCCGGCGGCGTCCCGCGAAGGAATAACCTTGGCATGGCGGAGCCCCTGCAACCAACAAGACGCGCCCTCTGAGATGCTTTAGCTCTCGGCGATGTCGACTGAGAAGGGCTTTAAGTTCTATGGGCTTCTCGGGCAACCACGCAGGCCATTCAAACCGATATGGTCGATCATCGCCTAAGAAGTTCTTCTTGAGAGACTCAAATGCCCATGGGTCGCGCTCCACTCCAAAAAGCCCTTTCCACCCAGCCTGGAGCAGCCCCAACGTAAGACCCCCACATCCGGCGAATAAGTCGATGAAGGTCAAACTGTTGCTGCGATGCGGCCTGGGCTTCATGCGGAATGGATTCCCCCCTCGCGGGCGAGGTCATGACAAACCAACTCCCCAGGCCGAGTATAGCATGCAATCTTTACCAGATCACAGCATTCGATGAGGACCACATGCTGCTGGGAGGGTGCAGTGGGACACTAGACCCCAATGATTTGGAAGGGGTGGGACATAGCGTGGCAGGTAACGAGGGGGGCGCCATCCAATCATCCAGGACCGTGGGCCACATTCAGTCGTGATGACGTCCCCAGGGCGGCCGCTGAAATTGCTAGGGAAGGGAGGCACCCGAGTCCGCGGGAACGCGGATCGTGATGGGCTCCTTATCAAGATCTTGTTCGTTGTCGCCCTCAGAATCTCCGAAGCCATTGGACTAGGGCCGGTGGACATCATCGAGCAGGATCGCCATCCTCGGCTAAGGATCCTTGGAAAGGGCCGAAGGCGTGCGGTGGTGCGCGTTTCTGCATCCCTGGTGAGCAAGATCAAGACCTACGCCTAGACGGGATCTTCTAGGATAAACTCGAGTCGAGCTGTTGGCAATAATTCGCCTTATTCGAAAAGCAAAGGCCCAATATTCGGTAAACCCGGTTTACTGTTTGGACATCGGATTTGATAACCGTTTTGGGGTTGACCCCAAACAAAACACGATTAGCCTTTCTTTAGTGAAATGGACACGAAAGAGACGAAAATGAAAAATCCAGGAAATCCGATGTAGTCAATTGGAGGCCATGCGGGTCAAATGGCCATAATTCATGAGATTTTAAGTCATCCGAACGTCGGCGTTGAGAGGGGAAATTCCATGAGGCATCTAATTTGGGTTGGATTTAGCTGGTCCAGGCAATCTACAAGGCACCTGGAGGGCCCCAGAATGCCCGCTCTTGAGTGCCGCGCATGAGGTCCGAGTCCAAAGGCCTGTCTGACCTGTGAAAAGCCGTTTGAAGCCAAAAAAGCCCTGGGCTGCTTTCTGTGGTCCGAGGTGTAAGGATGTCTACCGGAGATCGGGAGGCGGTTCCGCTCCAATTATCTAGAGTTTAGTGGCGTAGTCGGTGATCTTGATCAACTCGTGGTCGGATTGGCTGCCAAACGGCCCCTCTGGGGAGATTTGGTAGCGGAGGGCGCCTCAGTTCATGCCAACCTCGATAAACTATTTGGGTTGATCGGGATTCAGTTTCAAAGCAAAAATGAACTCTCATTTCAGTGAGAGTCCAGTCCTCCCAATCCGCAGATTGGTCGTTGCGTAACCTGACCTAATTATGGCATCAATTGTGGCTTCTAGACCATATGAGGGTCCGGGCGTGATGCCACAAAAGTACCTCCACAATTTTGAACCCCACCTGCGAGATCCTCAAACCCTTTGTGGCGGTCTTGCCCAACTGTATTATCGGCTCGGGAAACAGACAGCTACCGTCACGGAGATACTGGCGCAGAAACCTGATGAGATTGCCAACATCCTCAAAGAAGCGCAGAGAAGGAGCAAAGGCGTCAAAGCCCTTCACGCAATAGTCGAGGTGGGGAGTCCCTCGGCAACGGAACTTCACGATCGTGAAGTAATTGCCCCTGGAATTACGGTTGCCATGATCTCCGACGGTCGAAAGCATCGCCCTACCCCCCATGTTCCGGTGAATATTCAAGTCGAGCCTCTTAACACGAAAAAGTACCTTGGGCTCATCCCGGAAATGGCGGGGGTAATGAATCAGACCCTGATTGAAGCTTATAAGAGAAAGCTTGTTCCGTTGGAGTCGGTAAGGGATATTTCTACATGCGCCGACGAACTGCGCTATTACGCGTCACACTTGGATCTTGATCTAGCTTGGGCGGCATTCCGAAAGAACCCTGACATTTCGAAAATGAGAACTGTCGGCTTTTCAATGTGTACCAAGAAACCCGATGATCTCCAGGATACTCTAGGCATTGGCGTATTTGCCCTCTTTGAACCCGGGCTGGAATCAACATGGAAGGAGTTGCTCTCGAGAGCCCAGAATAGGCTGCACGACAAAAACATTCCCATTCAAATTACTACCTGGAAGTCCTTTGTCGGGCACTACGAGAAACAAGGTCTGGTGAAGGGGCGAGAGTACGAGACTCGCAGGATCTTGTGACGGCCCCAAAGAATCCTCCAGATCGTCCTTCCGAGCCAAGATGGAGGATTTACGAGCGCATGGTTGCAGCATTTGCGGCAGAGACCCATGGCGGTATTGATGTGAGCGTCACCCCAAACGCTTCAGTGACCGGAGCCATTAGCGGAGTTGTTCGCCAAGTAGACGTATTGCTTGATGCTCGTTGGGGAGACGACGACATCACATCACGCATAATAGTCGATGCCAAACACCGCGCGGATAAGGTTGACATAAAGGATGTCGAAGAGTTTGAGGGGATGATGCGGGATTGCCGTGCCCACCGGGGAATCCTTGTATGCACAAGTGGCTTCACATCTGGAGCCAAGCGTCGAGCACTCGACAACGTCGGAACGTCAATCTTGACTATCGACGAGGCGGAAGAACTTTCCTGGGAGTCATACTTCGAGCCGTGTATCGGGAGATGTGCCCGAGAGCCAAGTGCACGGAAACGATCAGGAATGGTCCTATGGGACGGGCAGTTACCCCTTATGGTCGGTGGTGGATGGGCTATCGTCTGGACGGGGAAATGCGATCAATGTCACAACTTTCACATCTGGTGTTGGGACTGTGGTGCAAAGTTTTCGCTTCCTGACGAGAGCGAAGAAAGATGCGACTGTGACCGCCTATGGGTCACGCCCGGTGAAGACGTGACAGATCCATCTGGAGACCACTTGGCGGCCATACATCTAATTCTTTATGCGGATGACCAAGTTATACCGATTGACCGAAAACGAATGTTTTAGAGTCTTTCCACCCAACGGGGAACCCTAGCCATTCAGTATTCAAGAGACTACTCTACTACTGGCATGAAACCTATCTTTACAGTTCACGCTGGCGAGTTTTTGGTGGGGCAGTATATTGCCCAGAAATACAAAGGCAAATACGAGGTGTGGCTGCCTGCCAAGGATATTGGTGTGGATCTTCTAGTCACCCACCGAAATAAGCCCAAGCCGATCGTGAAGATCCAGGTGAAACACTCTCGTTCTCACATGAAGAGAATCACGCCCAGTAGCGAGTTTGCGGCACGGGGCTGGTACACAATTCGAGGAAAACAGCTTCGCAAACCAAGGGCGGAATGGTGGGTATTTGTCATTTCACCCACCTACTCGGGCCATCATTACATCATCATTCCCCGCAAGGATCTCAAAAAGATGGTTGGTTCAGGGCGGGGAACCAAGGTTCTGTATCTTTCCCTCCTGAAAGACGGACGCTGCTTCAACACACGAGGCCTCACGAAAGGCCAGACAATGAAGGCTATCTATGACGGGGACATCCCAAGCTATCGGGATTGGAGCCCCTATGTGGAAGCCTGGAGCTCTATGCTCCCGAAGCGGTAAGAACCTGGTGCCATTCTGGTGCCAACTTCTTGTCATGTTCTCGTGAGTACGCCATCGTGATCTTGAGTGATGGGGTTAAAATCAACATTAAAGGCCGAAATTCAAGGCATGTGTGCTCGAGTGCATGCTGGTGCGGTACCCTTATATTTTCAAAACCGGCCCGTTCAACCGCTCCGGCACCCCTCCGTTCGTTAAACTGTTGTCCCTTCGTGGGTTGCATCATAGCTGCTTTAAGTTTGGCGGCAAGTCTGCTTCTGGTGCCACTCTGGTGCCAATATCCTGCTTGGAATTTGAACAATTTGCAGACTTAAAGGATGTCCGTGTGATCGTTCTTGTTCAGTGAAGCTAACCAGGCTGATTCATCTAAGTCTCCTGAATGGCTAAG
>SDBS01005073.1_pt1 | contig 12875 bp, 24 predicted proteins | sample 2277091 | NCBI WGS metagenome assembly SDBS01 (sample SAMN10404972, study PRJNA504765) | marine sediment metagenome | isolation source: marine sediment core GS10_PC15, 163 cmbsf | place: Arctic Ocean: Southern Knipovich Ridge | collected 2010 | reverse complement strand
TCTTCACTATTATCATCTATGATAATAAGTTCCCAGTTATTCACAGTTTGCTGTGATAAAGTGAATAAGGTTCTATCCATTAAATGCGATGTGTTCCAAACGAGCAAAATGAGACTGAGGTCCATTATTTATATCCTCCAAGGTATTCGTCCATTATACGTATTGCCTGCTGGCGTCTTTCTGGACGCTGCTTGCCAATATCACAGCATTTCAAACATCTCTTAATAGCCTTACGAAGAGTTGGCGCACTATCACCGTGACTACCCAAACCAACAAACCATTTGTTCTTTCTGTCTGGGTAATGATCTACAATCCATCCAAGCTCTCTCAAAGCATCTTCTGCACTCATTTCTTACTCCAAATTCCTATCATGTCGGCTATTCGTAACGACCAGTAACTGTGCTGCTTCCTATCAACAGTCTTCATATAGTAGATTTCATCTTCCGGAATACTCTCTACATCTGTGTAGTACCACGGTATGTGTCTTGCTAGATATGGTGCCGCAGTCCTGATTGCTTCATACGTATGGTCCCTGGTTCTGCATAGACAAAGCGTTGTGTCTGTACTAGCACTATAGAACCTACCATCATCTAGTGGATAAGCCCATTTCGATGCTTCCCACTCCTTTGCTTGCTTAGCTATTTCCGTGTCAGGTAAATCATCTAGCCTGAGCCCAATACCGACCTTGGTAATAGATGGATGTTTATCAAGGCCTGTTTGTAGCTCTTCTAACCAGTCGTTTGGAACTCCCGTCATATCCAGGTCAGGGTCAGTAATGAGGTAGCTTTCACCAGAACTGTGATCATCTACTATCCCAGTTTTCCATATCACCTCTGAGCCAAGATTGGCATTTACCCGTATGACCTTGTGTGGGCAGGTTTCATAGTATCTCAGTAACGGTGGATAGTCACTGTCATTATCTACGATAACGGGCTCAACAAAATCGGCTAACCAGTTTGCCATGTTTACCATTAGTGTAAGTCTATTACGGCTAATAATATATGCTTTCATTTGCTCTAAGATCCCAGTTTTTTAGCTAGTTTTAATGACCATAAGCTCCACTTTGTTTTGTCAATTGTCTTCAAGTAATAGATTTCATCTTCTGGAAGTTTCGCTACATCTGTGTAGTACCAAGGAACATGCCTTGCAAGATATGGCGCATTGGTTCTAACTGATTTGACAACCCACTTCCTCGCCCTGCACAAACACAGTGTTGTAGCTGTATCTGCCCTGTAAAACCTACCACCATCCAAGGGGGTGATCCAGCATGATGATTCCCACTTCCTTGCTTTCCTGGCTATCTCTGTGTCAGGTAGATCGTCTAGCCTAAGACCGATAGCAGCTTTGGTAATAGACGGATATCTATCAAGGCCTGTTTGTAACTCTTCTAACCAGTCTTCGGGAATCCCTGTCATATCCAGGTCGGGGTCAGTAACAAGATAATCTTCACCAGGACTGTACTTATCCACTATCCCACCATCCCATGGTACCCCTGAACCGAGATTTTTACCTACTCGTATGACTTTATACGGGCAGGTTTCGTAGTATTTCAGCAGTGGTGGATAGTCGCTGCCATTATCTATTATAATGGGCTCAACAAAGTCGGCTAGCCAGTCTGCCATATTCACTGTCAATGTAAGTCTATTACGACTGATAATGTATGCTTTCATTCCATCTCCAGAAACTTCTGTAGTTGTTGGATAATGTAGTCTTGCTGTTCCCCTGTCATGTCTGGGAATACGGGAAGACTGACTAGTCTCTGCCACTCCCTTTCTGTTACTGGCGTATTACCCTCGAACATCGGGTAGCTTGTCAACGGTTTGTAGTGTACACCAGCACTGATGTTGTTAGCCAGTAGATGATCTATCAGGAGATTCCTGTCCTCTACGCGGATTGGGAATAGGTGCCAGGTGTGCCTTGGATGGTCAGGTGGGCATTCTGCTAAGTCACGCAGTTCTTTAAGGTAGCGCATTGCTATCTCACGGCGTCCCTTGTTTAGCTCAGATAGACGGCGTAACTGTACTAGCCCTATAGCTGCCTGGATATCATTCCAGTGGTACTTATACCCAATCTCCTGGATATTATAATCCCAGCCATACCGCTTCTCTGTTCGCTCCCATGTGGATCTGTCAATACCACACCACCTGAGAGCACGCAGTCTATCAGCTTGCTCCTTGTCGTTCGTCAGGATTGCACCACCGTCTCCCGTAGCTAGATTCTTGACCGGGTGAAAAGACAGACATACCAGACTCCCGTACCCAACCCCTCCACACGAGTGTGCTGCATCCTGAATTATAGCTATTCCACTCTCTTCTAAAAATCTACCGGGATAGTATACCCCACGTGCTGGATAGCCTGCGTAATCTACTGGGATGACTGCCTTTGTCCTGTCAGTCACGAGCTCCCTAACGTGCCTCCAGTCAATACACAGGGTATCTGATCGAACATCTGCTATTACTGGAGTGGCTCCTACGTAGAGTGGAGCTAGGCCAGTGCTTACAAACGTCAAGGCCGGAACTATTACCTCGTCGCCAGGTCCAATGTCAAGAACCTTGAGGGCTAGATGCAAAGCAGCAGTAGCGCTATTGGTGGTGATGCAATGCTCGTAGCCATAGAACGTAGCCATCTCACGCTCAAACTCTTGGACTATTGCTCCTTGTCCCCACCACTGTGAGCGCAGGACTTCTGTAACTGCCTCTATCTCTGCATCAGTAATGGAAGGCTGCAGTAATGGAATCATGTTCATGTCTTATTCCACCATTCTCGTCGATAAATCTGATATAGCACCGGCCCTCGTGGGTTGGTGTGGCCCGGAACATTAATGCCCTCATCTTGCCACCCCGTCTTTTGGCACAGCGAAATAGCTGCCTTGTTATCTACAAATACCTCACGCCATACCCAGTCCAAGCGCAATAGATCGAAGGCGTAGTATAACGTTATGCGATCCAGGTCCGTTCCATGTCCCTGCCTCCGGTATTTCTTGTCGATATAGGTACGCCCACACTCTGCTGAGTGATTAACTACATCTACCTTCAGCGCTGTCATCCCTATAGGCTTGTCTAAAAACTCAGCTATAAATACCAGGTCGTGTGGCTTTCTGTTTGCCATGAACTGCATATGTGTGTCCGGCGTCACCACGTCGGTGGAGAAAAAGGCTGCTCTAGCACTAGCCGAGTTGCGCCAGCCCATGATACAGTAAGCATCATCTAAAGTAGCTCTTGCGTGTCTAATGCTAATCTGTGAGCCCTCTAAATGTAGAAAATACATCCTACCCTTCCCACTTTCTCCTGAATAAAGCAGCGTCCTGATCTTTCCATGCCTTGATATGTGTAGGGCGTGCCTGGAAAAGGGGAGAACGATGATCTACCCAAACGTGTCGAGCCCAGACGCTCTTGAGCCCGGCTTGTCTTATACGCTCACAGTAATCTGAGTCACAACCCCAGTGGTGAAAACCCTCGTCTAGTAACCCTACCTGTTCCAATGTAGAGCGCTTGAAGACGACACAGAAAAAGGATAACCTATGAACTACCTGAGTTATAGGATATGTACTCTTTACCCCTTCCTTCTGGGGCATTTCGCCGCACTTTCCGGTTGGTCCTGCGGCTGCAAATAAAACATCCTCTTCCAGTGCCTTGATCAACTGAGCCATCCAGCCTTTTTCTGGGAACCATACATCGTCGTTGATGTAACAGATGTATGAAGCGCCAGAGTCGAGTCCTGCCTGTAAAGCAACGTTAGCAGGCTTGCACCCACCTGTACCCCAGGTGTCTAGTGTCACGTGTGTAGACACAGAAGCAAGCCCAGACGTAGCTGCTGCATCCTTAACAGCCCGCTCACCATCTGAGAGCTTGAGTGTTGGGCACACGATACAAGTCATATCAACTCTGCTATTTCTAACATCATCCTGATTCTGTCGTCCCAGGTGTGCTTAGCCAGGACTTCCTTCCGCCCAGCCTGTGCGACCTTTTCTCTCTCGCTATCATGATCCAGGTAGTAGCGCAGATGCTCTGCACCTTCCTCGTGACTATTAAACCAGACCAGATGTTTGTGGTTTTCAAACACCTCGTCAAGGCCAGGGAAGTAGTGTGACAAAAGCATAACGCCGCTAGCCATGCTGTTGAATATCCTGCGCCAACTAGTGTAGAAGCGCACCCTGTTGGTACAGTAGCTCAGAGCTATGCGAGACTGAGAGCAGACACGAGAGAAGTCATGCATATCGACAAACCCGTGTGTGTTGATGTTGTCATGACCCCCTGCTTGTCCCAGGCGTTTGCCAAATAGATCCACTGTAAAGCCCTGGTCAGCAAGGTGAAGCACAAAGCTCGCTCTACTGCCTTGTCCTGTTAAAGACGCTTGTCCGCTACCAAAGTCTTGCATCATCATGATGGTATCATATTTCTTGGGAACATCAACGGGCTTGAAGATATTTGGGTCAACCCCTACCCACCAGAACCCGACTCTTTTGCAATCAGCCTGTCGGTGTTCCTCCCAGAGCTCTTCGTTCTTGTGATACAGGAGTGTCCAGTCAGCGTACTTGCCTATACCTGCAACCCAGGGCTGGACGGTTGGCCGGTAGTCACCGTAGAAGTGTATGATCTTACAACCCAATTTCTCCTTTATTTCCCGAATAGCACTGCCTCTAATCCGCTCACCCTTTCCAATATGAATCAGGTCAGGACGGAAACTTAGTGCCGTATCAACTAGCCGCTGATTCATTTCCTTTATAGATCCATGGCGATAGTTGAACGCTTGCACCTCCGCAACCTTGTCGTATGCCCCGCCTATTCCTTCGGTATTGGATATAGCGTGAGGCACTCCGATTGTATCTACGTAGAGAACTCTCATTATTTACGGTACCTCTGGCCAGTCTTCTGGGAAGTTGGCCGCATGCCTAGCAGCAAATGTCTTTGCGTCGTGGTCATGGTGCGTCTGCCCCAACCGCGCTATGCTGTCATAAACACCAGTGTAGGCAGCGTGATGGTGTTCAAAGCGTGCGTCAGGGCAGACAACAAACGTATTAGCCCTCATTGCTTTTACTTTCCACTCGTTATCAGCCCACCACACGTAATACCACGGCAAGCCAAATCTTCCATTCATTGTGGTCTCTATGTACTCACGTGAAGCCATGAACAAAGGGGCTAGATTGGTTCCATGGTGTTCATCATTCAACCCTACAAATCCTTTATTAGGATGAACTACCATTGCCGCTAGCCAACCGTCGGCAAAGGTAATGTCGTCAGAACCACTAACAATCCACTCACCCTTTGATGCCTTGTAACCGGCCTGGAATTTCTGTTGTGAGTTACCACTCACGTAACTGTCTGGCATGGTAGCTACAGTTATACCTGGCTGGAGAGACTCTACCAGCTTGCGGCTTGTCTGGTCTGGTCTGTCTAGCACGACCACGATCTCTATGTCAAATTCCTGTGTCGTCTCTCTAATGGACTTTATGACACGTCGCAGACCGTCTGGCCTGTCACGGGAAGGTACAACTATACTGATTAACATAATTAACTATCCTCTCTTATTCCAGAAACTTGTGTCCCGGCCTTTAAGACCGAGTTCTTTTCTGAGCTCACTGGTCCAGTAATTCCAGTTTCCATCGGTCGTCTGTAAATAATACCGTTCATCTTCCGGGAGATTGTCCTTTGTATAGTACCATGGGCCATGTTTTGCGGTGTACGGCCTTGCTAGTCTCACAGCAGGGAAGTCGTGGTTTATGGCACGCCATAAAGCAAAGGTGGTGTCGATATCGGCACGATAGAAACGAGAGTCGTCAAGCACATTCCCCCACATTGGCTGCTCATGTTGCCTTGCTGCATTACCTATCTTTGTATTAGGTAAATCACTAATCTCCAGTGAGAACCCTGCTTTGGCTGCAAATTGGTACTTTGCCAGTCCCGTTTTCAGTAAAGGTAGCCAGTCTTTGGGAATGTGATCCAGGATGAGATCAGGATCAGTGACTATAAAGTTTTTGGTAACATTGTACTTTTTAAGTGTGTGGTGAATCCACGAGATGTTACCCAGGTTGTTGGGCATATACTCTACTTTGTGGGGGGTTGTCTCATAGTACTCTAGTAAAGGGGGATAGTCACTTTTGTTGTCTACTATGATTGGCTCTACTCCCTTGCACTCTGCTAAGTAGTCTGCCATCTTACTGGGTAGGGTTAGGCGATTATAGTTGATTATAAAGCAAAAAATGGTCATTTCTTATATCTCCTTAAATAACATGCTGCGGTTTCACATAACTCTGGGTTGTCCTGCAGCATTCCTATAGCCGCATTACACAAACGGCACAGTAATCCTCTATTCTTGTTCGTTTCGTGATCATGATCTACATGCAGAGAGTGACCATTTTCTCCTGGTGTCCGTTTGCAAATTTCGCACACTCCACCCTGCTCCTCCAACATCCCATAATATTGATCTAGGGTGATACCATATTGAGCTTGTAAATACTTATCTCTACCACGATCAATATAGTACTCCTTCTGATCTGCTCTTATATTCTCACGATTATCGGCGTAGTACTCCTTCATGTTTGCCATAAGCTTCTCTTTATTCTCTATGTAGTAACCTCTTTGATAACCTCTTACCTTCTCTTTGTTTTCACCGTTGCTTATATAATCCTTTTGATACTGTAGCAATTTCTCTCTATTCTTGGCATAGTATTTTTTATAGAATGCTGCATCACATGCTTTACAGCGATAATTACCATGTTTCTTACCACTCTTCTTCCAGTTGTCGCCACGTATTAGTTCTACGCCACACTCTTTACAATTGCGTATTTTGGTATATTGCGTTACCATCTTTCACTTATACAAAATGACTGCTTGTAAATACTTACGGGTAATCCAATAGCTACTGTCTATAGAGACCCCATGCACAGCTGTTCTACTGCCGCTTTCCTCTAAATAGTGTGCCACCGCCACGCCGCCGACAGGTTCCCAACCTTCATCTAATTTAAGAAGAGTCTCCATGTCAAACATAAGGCGCTCACGTGTATCACGCTCCATTATCTCATATCTAATAATCTTGCTCATGGTGATTCTCCTTGTCATGTTATGATTATCCTATCTTGTCGCACCAGGATTGAAACGTGTGTTCATACTATTTATTTGTCTCGGAACGCCATAATGTGAAGCTTCCTATCATTTGTTGCGCTGGTACTGATGAGGTGTCAGTATCTCGCACTCGTTTGTGCTTGAATGATACTCACTTATTACAAACAGAGCAAAAGCCCTCAGAAGAACAATAATTCAGGCCTGTTTTAACAGAATGTCCACACTCTAACTCTACCATTATTTTACCTTTTTCATTTACCAACTGCTTTTAATACTGCGTGACAAACGGCAAGCTCACACGTTTCAGCCGACACATGTGCAGGTTGATATTTCCCGTCTGGAAATAGAGGCAAAATATCACAATCTCGACTATCACCATCGCCATTAGATACACGGACAATGCAATGTTCAAATAGCTTATCTACCCCTTCCCACGCCGCGGCGATGTCGATGGATGGTTGAAATATCCCCCTTGGTGTAAAAAGCTCAGGGGCACAACCTGCGTAATGTGGACTATGCTCATCGAGTGATTCCTCTGACCATTCTTTGGAACACCAGCCTGTTAGCATTCCGGTCGAGTCTTTCCATAAACCTGGATCGCCATAATCGGGATCTAATATCCACCCCATTACCTTTTCTGCGACCAGCACATCCAGTTCTTGCCCTGCTTCTAGCTCATCAATGTTCATAGTTTAACCGTAACAAATACCAACCAAGCCGGTGTCTTTAGTTCAGGGTTAAAGATTGGTGATCCGCTGTAGTCTCCTGCACCAAAACCATTATCCCGGAATAGTTTATCTAGGGTCTCCATTGTGAACAGTATGTAATGCTGGTGTGGAAAACCGGCTCTATCTCCGTAGAGATTCTGTAAGAGCCAGTCAAGGTCAATGTGTCCGGCTATATACGCTCTTACATTATACTCTAAATTGGGAGTATTGCCAGAGATAGTACCACCTGGTTCAAGGATGCGGTGCCACTCAGTTAGTACTTCTGTCTGTCTCCATACAGGGATGTGCTCTATTACATCTCCTATCCAGATCTCTGATACGGATTCATCATCTAGTGGGATGTCTCCAAAGTCACAGACCAGTTCTATATGAGGTCCTTCATCACAGTCTAGATGTATCCACTCATCCAAGGGCTTCTTTAGGTTAAGGCCAGAGCCTATATCAAGCTTCATTCTACTTACTACCTTTCTTTAATGGTATATGCATATCATAGTATAAACATATAATATGTCCCCAGTAATAAGTGTGAGTTGGCTCCCAATCCCAGACTCTTCCGGGGCACATATTAATCCACCAGTGGAGTCTTTTAGGACGACTGAAAAGCACGAGAGGATTAAATAGCCCAAACATAAATCTTGCGCCACGAATAGAGAAGTCTAATATCAGTACGTTCTTTGTTCTCTCTTTCTTAGACCTGGCAAGGCGGAGATTCATCTACCACGCACCTCTCCACAATCGAGATTTGCGGATTTTCCACTTTATGTAAGATGGGATAGCGCATCTCATTGGCCAATCCTTCACGCACAAATACCAATTATAAGGACAGTCATGCATGATCCCCACTTGTCTTGCCTTCCTGATATGGAACCAACGCCGAATCACAAATGTTATCCCCATCTCTCACTCTCCTTTTTGTGGGAACGAGATCATTAACCAGCCCCCGCGTTCACTTCGCGTGATAATAGGCAGCTCTCTGTATCTCAAGCTATTCTCGTCAAGTATCTCAAGCTCTATGGATTCGGGTCCAGAATCAATACGATATAATCCCACTTCCAGCTCGGCACGAAGAGGAGATTCTTTCCCACGAGCCGTGAGGACGTTGTTCTGAAATATTTCCCAGCTACCCGGTACATCCTCAATTAGGATATGCGTTCTAGAGCCAATCACAACTTTGCAGCTCCCTTAGACAAGTTATGGTCATTATCCATCAGGGACCTCCAAATATACTGATGTAGAGATCATATTTACTAAGGTCTATTTCCATGTCTGGATCAAGTCCAGCGTCCAGAAAGCGATTATCCCTCATGGCTCTCTCAGACTGTACCCACTTTCCTTCCCAGAAACCCTCCATGTATGTACCAGAATCTCGGTACTTAGGAAACCAATTCCTGACTCCATCATAGAAGCCAGCATTATATCTACTCTGCATGTTCATTCTGAATTACTCCGTAATTGTCATAGAATTTATTCCAGAACTCTGTCGTCATCTTTCCCACCGTCCAGCATATTGTCTCATCGTTATCTACAAGATCCCAAGTATCTATCCAATCGAGGATAAAGTGCTGCAACTCATGGGCGAAGGTTCCTGCACCAAAATAGTCTAGTACCAAATGAATCTCACCAAACTTTGGTTTGGGTAATGGTACGTCGTTCTCGGTATCGTACTTGTATGGTAGTCCCAAGTAGTACCCCCCATCGCCTTTCTCGGCTCCGCAGTTGATATACATTGCCTCATGCGTTTCCCAAATATAAACATGCAGATAGTGTTTGGAGCCTATCCTGATCTCCATAAGCAGAGATAGCTTACCGAAGTCCTTATTCCTACGATACAAATTTACGGGCCTCCGTAGTAAATATCCCTTTTTCCACTCATGTATTCCTTCTTGATCTCATTGAACAACGGGAGCCATTTAAGTGCATTCTCTTGCTTCCATACTGTATACTCTGTACCTCCAGGATCAATATGATCTATATGTACAGCGGGGATAAAGACATTCTTGAAACCGGCTACCTGACACCTAACTGCTGCAAATGAGTCATCTAGCCCATACAAGTTCCCTTGACCTTGCATCTGGTATAAGTAACCTATCTTATCCAGTAATTCTGCCCTGTATGCCTGGCAGGTGCCCATCACGTGGTTTACTTCTTCTACTATTAACCAGCGCTCTCCCTGTTTGTGGGGGAGTGGATAGATCTTACTGATGAACCATGTGTTGTCTGTAAGAGGCCATTCTGCTAAGTCAGTACGCTTGAGGCCGCAAATGCCTATCTTCTCATCTTTTTGGAATACAAGCTCCATTAACTCTATCCAGCCTGGTTCATATATTTCAATATCATCGTCCATTTTAATGGCGTTTTCCCAGGCTGCTCTTTGCTTCCACGCTGTGTTAATAGCTACCGCTGTTCCTTTGTTTTCTTCAAAGTAAATAATCTCTGACGGGAAGGTAAACTCCTCGTACACCTGATGCATCTCTTCACAGCTGTTGTTATCTACTATGATGAGTCTGTGTTTGTCCCAATCAACCGTGCGCTCAAGAGACTCTAGCGTTCTTTTAGTGTACTGTAATCTATTGTTCTCTGGAGTTGAATGTACTGCCATGCCAATTAGGGCCATTATTCTATTTGCCTTTCTCCTTATCCAGCTTAGCTTGAACAGCAGTCTCTACTGGGCGCTCTTTCTCTTTGTACTTCTCATTCTTGACCCTGGTCTTTGCGCACCATTTACTCCACAATTTATCATTCATCTTACTATCTCCTTAATAATATAGCTGTAAAGTTCATTGTAGTGTATACTGATTACACCTACTATAAAAATGACCATAATGACGATGAGTGTGGCTAAAAGTACTGTCTCTATAAAGCTAAGTTTCAGTATTGTCTATCTCCTCTACTTCCTAGAATCCGTAGCTTATGCATTATTACTATGTTCCTCCTCACATTTACATAGACGTGGAATATGCTTAACCTCTATAAGTAGAGGGTTTTCCTCTGTAAGCTCCTGAATGAGCTCAAGGCCTCCACAGAGAATCCCCATATTTGCTGTAACAGGCTTTCCTGCTTCCATTACTAACTCAAAACTAGTAACAGGAATATTAAGTTCTCGACCTGTATTGTTGTGTATTAAAATTACTTTGCCACCAGAGCAATCCCAGTTGGACTCTACTCTTATTGCACGTTCATATATTTGAGGGGCTTCTGGTTCTCTCTTCCGGAAAAGGTTCCTAAGCTTATGCATTGTATTTTCTCCGGTATACTCGGCAAAACGGCGTCCACTTATATCCCTTCAGATAAATCCTATCCCAGGATAGCCAACGTGCACCATAATGGTTCCATCTTCCAAGTCTAGGTAAGATCATTTTGCTTCTCCTTTGGATGGACAAAATGATGGTGCCAGTCGTCTCGTGGCTCTTCCAAGCTATTGGCATCACAAAACTCCTTGACTACATCGGCTACTAGCGAACATTCGTGCTGGGCACCAATCATCAAAGTCTCATCACGAGTAGTGAGCCATCCCATAAAACCAAACAATGCTTCTGATGCTGATATCTTATCGCTCATTGCTCATACCATCTCCACTGTGCTGTAAAATAGACAAGTCATGTATGTATAGTCACGGCGCTGATCTGCGCCTCTGACTTGCTTGACCTCTAAGCTAAGTAACGTAAACGTCATTAACACTGCACCCACAACGTAGTCATTCGGTTGTTTGTTACCCGGAATCATTACTAGTTCTAGACTCTCGTTTCCTACTAGACCATTGAGCGCTACTGTAGCAGTCAACTCCTCATCTAGTTCTAATGTCCCTTCCAAGAAGTCTGCTATAAAGAGCTTTGTGTTAATTAGGTACTCTGGTGTACCATCAACTTTAAATATCGAGTAGTGATTCTTTTTAGCCATTATGCCATTCCTGTATGAATTTCCTTAACCATACAATATACATCTGTGTATACTAACCCATTAGCGCTATACTCAATCGTAACATCTGGATCTGTCATCTCAAACTGAGTATATGTATCTTCGTAATTGATTCTAACATCGGTAGTGCCCTCAAAGGATGGACATGGACCAATGATGGTCATCTTAATCTCATATCCACGATCAATACTTGCTCCTCGCCATCCAGTTGTGAGTACTGGCACTTCGTCTCTTATATGCGTCACACTACTACTATGGAGAGAATACTGTTCGCCATTAAGAAGAACGGATGGCCATGAGAAGGAGAAGTCCGATGTATAATCAGGATACTCTAAGGACTTCTCTAAAAAGGTTGTAGTAGGAGTTTCTTCGATAACGGGAGTTTCTTCCGGGAGAGTGAAGTCGTCTAGTAATTTCTTTAATCCCGGTATTAGTACAGGTAGTTTAATAAAGTCTCTACGTTTCATACTAAATCCTCTGGCTGATTTTGTTAATTGAGTCTAACAGTCTGTCTGCTGAATATTTAATATCAGTCAGAAGTACGCTTAACTCATCAATGGTCCCGTTTTGGTCTATGTCCTTACGTGCTTCACCTGGATACTCACCAACAACGGAGCGTGCAATTTCATGAGCTCCATTTAAAGTCTCAAGAATGGCAGATGCTGATTTCCTTAGATTTATTGTCTTTTCCTCTTGTGCTGTTGATACCAATTCAGTATATTCATTCATTCACTATTCTCCTTAATAGAAAAACCGCCAATCACTAATGCTTGTATAATCCTCTATTTCTTCTTTCTCTTAGGGGATTCATTCATAATGTACAGTGTACTATAGAATGATTTACTTGTCAATGGATCTGTACAGTAGTATCCCGGAAGAGGTGAAATTGTAGGGCCAGGAGAATATTTTTTTCCAGAAAAAAGATTTCTGTAATGAACTTTCTATTCCGGGGTATTTCCGCCTATGAAAGAGAATCCCGCCTAGTAAGAACCCCCTATATAAGTAACAATAATATCTCCCCCCATAGTAACAATATAACCACCAACGCCGTACTCCTTCTAAGAGTAGTCTAAATGTAAGAGAACTGGAACTTCTCTCTAAAAAGTGGTCTAAAAGTAGAGCGGTACGAACTGCTCTCTAAAAGAAGGTCTAATGATAGTAGTAATACTAC
>SDBS01005070.1_pt1 | contig 12878 bp, 15 predicted proteins | sample 2277091 | NCBI WGS metagenome assembly SDBS01 (sample SAMN10404972, study PRJNA504765) | marine sediment metagenome | isolation source: marine sediment core GS10_PC15, 163 cmbsf | place: Arctic Ocean: Southern Knipovich Ridge | collected 2010 | reverse complement strand
GTACCATCGAAGTTAACGGACATGGCTAAGCGTCCGCGTATTCAAAATAAACGCCAAAGACCAGGGCCTTCGTTGCTAAGGTATCATTCGAATCTACTTGGTCACGAAATAATTCAAATAATACTTCATCGCCTGCAACATAGTCTCCATCGGTAAGCGACATCGTAGCCTCCTCTCTACCAAATAATGTTGAAGTCTTCGAGTCCGTGACGGACTCCGAAGTACGTGTTGCTGCCGCGCCCATGTCTTCATTACCGCTACGAGTCAACACAGACCAATCCCAAACTACATCCCCTTCCGTTGCATTGGCAGTCCAAACAATTACTAAATTAGCAGTGTCAGTATAGTTCTGAGGCACCTGAAAGACGCCGCGTATACCGTCCTTCGTACTTCCAGTATTAAATACAAGAACTTGAGGCACAACTACAGCGGCAGTGTCCTCAACACCATAAGGCTCGAAAAAGACGTTACTACTTGAGTCCAAAAGCGTCATTGTACCTAAAATCGAAATTCTTTGAGTCGCCATAAATTTATCCTTAAAGCCTAGAGAGATGAAGAGCGCTCGAAGCCAGACTTTTAACCCAGCTCTTGTTAGCCCCCGCATATTTAAATTAAAACTATCAACCGTTTAACTCTCCGTATACCTAACTGTCAGCGTAATTATAGGTGTCGTACCGTTTTGACCTGTAGTCTCCAGCCAAATAAACGAATTAGCGGGAACAGTCGTATCGCCCCCCAAAGTGAGACTATCCCCCGTTGTAATTGAAGTCACAGCCTGAGCATTGACAGCCTGATTACCAGCGGCGCTACGATCAGTATTATGCAGAATTGAACAAGTAACACTAGGAGTACTTGCCCCTCCGTTGATTACACCTTCAACCGCTACAATAGTAATCGCGATATTCGTAAACCAAATATCAATATCCTCAGAACTAGTCGGACTCTCTACCGTCAACGTCTTAGAAAGACTTGTAGGCCTAACATTTTCGTCATGAAAAGACAAAAGAGGCTTACCAGAGCCATCAGATTGCAGATAGAAGAAAGCGGAATCTACTACAAGAGTATCATCCTGTTCGAGATAGCCACCTGCTTCCGATTCCTTAAAGATTACTCCATAGAACTTAGAAGTTGAATCAATAGTAATTTCATCTGAGTCCGAAGACAGAGCAATGCCGCCCCCAGGAATTAAAGACTTGAACCGGAGATCTACACCAGATTTGGTAGAGAATACTCCTTCACCAGAACCGAGATTAGAGGCAGTATTAGCTTCTCCGCCGGCTGCACCAGGGAAAGAACTCAATACAATAGAAACAATTGGCTTACTAGAATTGTCTGATTGGAGATAGAAGAATGTTGAATCGAAGACTAAGGTATCGTCTTGTTCAATATAGCCACCAGCTTCAGATTCCTTGAAAATTACTCCATAGAACCCCGGGCCGATATCCTGTAACCGTGCGGCATCCGTATCAGCAGTTGGAGCGCCAAGATTAGTGAGCTTGTTACTGCCCATACTCTGATCGCCAGTAAATGCACGAGTCCCATCAGCAAGAATATATTGAGTATGATCATCATCGGATAGACCACTCAGATTACCATGATCAATATTCTCTTCATGGAGAGAAAGAAGCGGCTTGCCTGAGCCATCAGATTGCAGATAAAAGAAATTAGAGTCAACAACTAAAGTATCGTCTTGTTCACTATATCCACCTGCTTCAGACTCCTTAAAGATTACTCCATAGAAACCGGGAGGAAGATCAGTAAGTCTAGCCACAGAAGCATCAATAGCGACGAGTGCCCCGTCTCCACTTGCTGAGACATTGAAATCACTTCCAGTGAATTCTATTGAATCAGTAACTACAGTAGTACTGTCGTCCTTAACCACAATCCCGTAGAAGCCAGGTCCAATATCCTGAAGACGCGCAGCATCAGTATCAGCAGTTGGAGCCCCAAGATTAGTGAGCTTATTACTCCCCATGCTTTGATCACCAGTAAACGCGCGAGTTCCATCTACAAGAGTATACTGGGTGTGGTCATCATCGGAGAGTCCAGCAAGATTACCGTGGTCAATATTCTCTTCATGAAGAGAAAGTAAAGGTTTGCCGGAACCGTCCGATTGGAGATAGAAGAAGGCGGAATCAACAACTAAAGTATCGTCCTGCTCAGCGTAACCACCTGTCTCTGACTCCCTGAAAATTACCCCATAGAACTTAGAAGTTGAATCTATAGTGATCTCATTAGAATCCGAAGACAGGGCAATACCACCGCCCGAAACTAAGGACTTAAACTGTAGGTCTACGCCAGATTTGGTAGAGAATACTCCTTCTCCAGAGCCAAGATTTGAAGCAGTATTAGCCTCTCCACCACCTGCTCCGGGGAAAGAACTCAATACAATAGAAACAATTGGCTTCTCGGAACCGTCCGATTGCAAGTAGAAGAATGTTGAATCGAAAACAAGAGTGTCCTCTTGTTCAATATAGCCACCAGCTTCAGATTCCTTGAAAATTACTCCGTAGAACCCAGGACCGATATCTACCAGTTTAGCTACAGAAGCATCAAGAGCAACCAGAGCGCCATCACCACTAGCCGATACATCAAAGTCATTACCATCAAACTCAATTGAGTCTGTGATTACAGTGGTACTATCATCTTTAACTACAATCCCGTAGAAACCGGGACCGATATCCTGAAAACGGGCAGCATCAGTACCGGTTGTTGGAGCCCCAAGATTAGTGAGCTTGTTACTGCCTATAGATTGGTCACCAGTGAAAGCACGAGTTCCATCAGCAAGAATGTACTGAGTGTGATCGTCATCACCTAAGCCTGTAAGCTTACCGTGGTCAATATTTTCTTCATGGAGAGAAAGAAGAGGCTTACCGGAGCCATCGGACTGTAGGTAGAAGAAGGCCGAGTCAACAACAAGAGTATCGTCTTGTTCGATGTAGCCGCCAGCCTCAGACTCTTTAAAGATTACTCCATAGAAGCCGGGGGGAAGATCAGTGAGTCTAGCCACAGAAGCATCGACAGCAACTAATGCTCCGTCTCCACTTGTTGAGACATTGAAATCACTTCCAGTGAATTCAATGGAATCTGTGATTACAGTAGTGCTATCATCTTTAACTACAATCCCGTAGAAGCCCGGTCCTATATCCTGCAATCTTGCCGCATCTGTATCGGCTGTAGGCGCACCAAGGCCGGTGAGTTTGTTACTCCCCATACTCTGATCACCAGTAAACGCACGAGAGCCATCAGCAAGAATGTACTGAGTATGGTCGTCATCAGATAGGCCAGCAAGATTACCGTGGTCAATGTTCTCTTCGTGAAGAGACAGTAGAGGCTTACCAGAACCATCGGACTGTAGGTAGAAGAAATTAGAGTCTACGACAAGAGTGTCGTCCTGTTCACTATATCCACCTGCTTCAGACTCTTTAAAGATTACTCCATAGAACTTAGAAGTTGAATCAATAGTAATCTCAGTAGAGTCTGAAGATAGTGCTACTCCCCCTCCAGCAACTAAGGACTTAAACTGGAGATCGACACCGGCTTTGGCGGAAAATACTCCTTCACCAGAACCGAGATTAGAGGCAGTATTAGCTTCTCCGCCGGCTGCACCAGGGAAAGAACTCAGTACAATAGAGACCAGTGGTTTATCAGAACCATCTGACTGAAGATAGAAGAATGTTGAATCGAAGATAAGAGTGTCATCCAGCTCGTCATAACCGCCGATCTCAGATTCCTTAAAGATTACTCCATAGAACCCCGGGCCGATATCCTGTAACCGTGCAGCATCGGTAGCTGCTGTTGGGGAACCCAGGTTAGTAAGTTTATTACTCCCTACAGACTGATCGCCAGTAAACGCTCTTGTTCCATCTACAAGAGTATACTGGGTGTGGTCATCATCGGAGAGTCCAGCTAACGCCCCGTGGTCAGTAACACCTCCACCAGATCCCCTAAAATTAACAATAGCTTCATCTGTGTTTGGATCATTTTGAGTAAGATAAAAGCTAGAAGCCTCAAACGCTAAAGTATTAATTCCCTTATATGATTGTTCGTCGTCAGTCTGTTTAACATTAAGGCCGTAGAAACCATCATTATCATCTGCGGCAAGTCTATCCCCCAATCCATCAGAAGGCGGAGCTGTCCCCGGCACGCCTTGACTGGCTGTGTAATCAAAAGCCGACCTGAGAGTCGGCGTTGTTCGCCCCAAATCATTCAGGGCCCTAATTTGTGCCTCTGTAAGAATTGCCATTACTTGCCTTTAATCACAATGGTAATACCACTGTGGGTCTCATCCTCTTTTTTATCTTTATCCTCCGTATGATTTAATGCAAGAGCATTTGTCCACTCAGATAAAGCCTTCTTATGGAGAGTATCTCTTAATGAGTTATAAGTGTTAAAATAATCATTAGAGTAATCTCGATCAACTTCCTCTTCCTCTTCATCTTCAAATTCAGACTCATATGAGGGTGTAAATGCAGAAGCGTCTGTCAACGGCTTATCAGCAGCCGTATAATCTTTGTCATCAATATGATTTAATGCAGTTGTCCATGAGGCTAAAACTTTCTGGTGCAGAGTATCCTTTAAAGTTTTATCCGCGTCCGGGTAGTGATTTTCAAAATACCCATTAGAATAAACCCTATCAACTTCCTCTTTAACCTGTAGAAGGGGTTTTATTTTAGCCTCAACACTAGACGCAAGTTTCCTAAGAATACTCGGACTTTTAACAGACAACGGACGCTGTTTCTTCCTGTCGAGTATATCTACAGGCGAATGAGTTGAAAATATAAAAGGTCGTTTCGGCATTTACATGCTCCTTAAAAAATAGAGGGTCGGGAGCAGGGGAGGACACTCCCGACCCTCTGCCGCACACCCCGGGAGGAAAGGTGGCGGGCTAATCTACTCCACGTCTTCGCTCGAATCCTCTTCCTTATCAGTCAAAAACTCATTGACCTTATCGCAAGCAACCTCCGCTTTCGACCCGCCGAGACCAACACGGCAGAGATCAGTAGCCACCTGGGTCAAACCTGCACACCCGGTTGCCATGAAAAGAACAATGAAAAGTGCCATTAGTGAATTTCGCATTTACTTACCTCCTTGATCGTGAGCGGCCGCGACCGCCCATTTCGTCTTTAATTCCACCACTAGTACGCCGTGAACCAGTGCTTCGAGAGCTTTGGCCTATAACCGCACCGGCCTCACCCTCCATCTGTCGCTTCTGTGAGCCTAACTTAATAATCTGTTCCTTAACAAAAGGCGGGGCCGACTCTGTAGAGCCCACAGTAAAGTATTCCTTCTTGGGCTGAGGAGCCGGAGTAGGCGTAGCTTGCGCTTGAGGGGCAGCCGTAGAGGTAGCCTGCGCCGTAGAGGTAGCCTTCGGCTGCTTCTTCCATTTGCCAGGTCCCTTATCAGGGCCCGCCTTACCGCCTGCCTGTCCGAGGGCCTTGCCCTCAGCCTTTGAGGACAATGTATGTTCAGATACGCTAGGCATATTATCACTCCTTGATTTATACTTCTTATTAACCATTCGAGCCCGTTCCCTATGTGCATCAAGTTTGACTAGAATACCGGAACCCAGCTTAGCGGGCCAATAATCTTCAGATTTATTAGAGTCAGACATTCTATTTACCTTCCTTTTTCTTAGGGTTCTGAGCCCAGTAGACAACCGTACTTTTCTTAGGGGGCTTAGGGGGCGTAGCAGCGGAAGAACCAATAGCCTTCAACTGGCGACGCATGGGCTTGTTCAGAACCACATTCTTGCTCTTAATGGGGCTCAAATACTTTTTCTTCAATCCTAACGCCCAACCTTTAGCCCTCTCCAGCAGACTAGGCGGGTCCGGCTTAGGCTTAGGCGGGTCCGGCAGAATTAAACTGGGGCGTTTCGTAGCTGTAGCCATTTTACTTTCTCCTTAAAATCTAATCTTAAAACCAGCGTAAGCCATTGTCCTGCCCGAACTTCCTCTCGGACGTCTAGACTCACCGAGTCGCTTCAATTTGTTCTTCTTTACTCTACCTTCGAATTGAAGCTTAATCGGAGGAGAATTTTGCCTATCGATCTCCGCAAACGTAAACCTAAAGCCCAGGCCTTTCTTTAAGGTTTTCGCTTTAAGATGCTCTAGAGTGGTATGCTTCTCCTTAGGCACCTCACCTGTCGTGCCTAAAACAGTCTTATCGTCAGCCATTAGAACCCTACATCAGACATAGGCCGCCCGTATTCACGCGCCTTCGCTCGCCTCAAATCTGTCATGGCGGGATTGGCATCTTTCTTCTGGTCGGCTGCTGCTGCTGGGTTTGCCTGGGGCATCTCAGTTACGCCCCAACCCATATTTGCAGTAAGAGTATCTACTCCAGTATTAGCGAATTTATTCGCCATGTCATTAGGGGCCAGAACATTCATCGGATTCATCTTTAATTCACCTTCGGGGCGAGAATACCACCAGTTGCGGCGCCGCCAGCCTTGCCAATGCGCCTAGTCGGGCTAGTAGGCCTTCGAAGAGTTTGCCCTCCAACACTCCTAACTCCCAATCCGCCGCGGCCTCTAGCATGAGAGCTTGCTCGCTCCGCGAGCCTACGCAGACCTACACCGACTTTAGGCTTAATACTATCGGAGCCAAAGGACATAGCCTTAACCTCCCGCAATTTAGTCTCTATAGACCCAATGCGAAATTTACCCTGAGCAGACTGATGTGCTCTGACCTGCTGTGATATGGATTTAGTCTTCTGCACTCTACATACCAAAAGGCTTCTGAGTCACATAGTACCCTTTAGCCCTTAACCTTTCAGTCATTTTAACCCCAGCGGGTATATTCCAACTATGGACAATCATCTGGCAGTCCTTATATCTCTCTCTGGGCTGCTTCTCTAAGAACCTAACTACTTCCATCCCGCAGTCTTCACGGCCCGAATGAACATATGTTTCAGCTCCAAGGTCGTGATCTAAATACACTAAATTCAATCTAGCGCTGTAATTCTCAAGTACGTCAATAGCTTCTGCTGCAGTCTTAGTCCAAATAGTTCTGTTTTGATCTCTCGGAGTCATTCGTTGGTACATCACCGCCGTTCGTTCTGGAGAATCATCTAACCAAAGTATAACCTTATCATCTCTCATATCTTTGTCCCCTAAACGCTTTTCCTTCCTTAAGAGCCGTAATGCGCTTCCTTCTGCCACCAATGGGGGCCACCAAGATTACGACGATACTTTCGCTGCTCCAAGTAGGACTCAACACTACTTCCGGCCATGCCGCTAATCTCCTTCTTCTTTGCAACGGCTGCGCCGTAACTCCCAGCGCCAGTATACGAATCAGCAGTCAGTTGCCCATATGTCCCTGACCCGCGGACTAACGAGGCAATATTTTGCTGAGCCTGTGTGCCTGAACCTTCTTGGTATTTAGCCTGTAGCTGCGCCCCTACTTTACCTCCAGGCTTTACCCCTTCCGTTAGTCCCTTGGGTGAAAATGTAGGCAACGTCTCAGAAGTCAATAGAGCCGTAGACTGGGTTCTCATCTTCCACGGCTTCGAAAGCTTTGACGCCGCGTTACTAGCCGCTCCTAGCGCTCGACTGGCCGCTACATCCCGCAATAAACCAACATCACGCTCTGCTTCTTGTACTCGACCAAAGCCTTGCCGCGCCGTCCTAAATGCCTTGTTCGTCTTACCTTTTGCTAATCGTTTCTCGAATTGCGCGGTCTGGGCTACAGTTAAGCCGCCACTTTTAATTACTCCTAACGCACCCTCGTACCTGCCTCGTTGGCCCGCGTCTAGAAAGCCGCTGGTGCCGGAAGGCTTAGCCTTGAAAGAAGAATAGTTAGACCCGCCACTATGCGCTCCCCCAGAGACTCCGCTTCGTCCGTATGCTGACGCCATTGGTTAACTCCTACTGAACCGGCCCTTCTTGGCCCTTTGATGCAGCTTGCGTAGCAGCCTGCTGCTCCATCATCGCTGCCATCTGCTGCTGCTGCTGAAGCTGTCTCATCTCAATCATTCGCTTATATATGTCCTGCAGTTGCACAAGTGCTTGCTGCTGATGCGGGGGTAATGAAATGTATCCATCCTGCTTTATCTCATTAGTGATAATAGCGTGGAAGATAAACGGGTCGTCCTCAGGGAACATGGTAATCATTTTAATACGATCATTCTTAATCAACGAAATCATCTTCTGCGCCCGATTGATATCGGGGCCGCTAGGTGTCAATGCGTCCTTAAGTCCAAGTTCTTCAAACATAGCCGACTTCAATCCAATATCATCACCAATAGCTGCAATGCCGGGAAGATACTGTAAGACTTCTATCATACGCGCCTGACGAGCTTCTTTACTCATCAAAGCCATACTCGCTGTGTCCACTCTAACTTGAACATTGTCTGAGAGATTCTGGCCCGAGAATATCTCGATTGAAACATGACTATGTTTTTCATTAGCCAATAACCTAATTCTCTCCGCGTATCTGGGATCGTCCTTAACATGCTTAATAGTTTCTTGAAGCAACGCCGAGCCAGTATACTGAATTGACTCGTCCCATGCCTGTAGAATGGCAGAACGACTAGCAAGTGCTTGCTTCCTAAGAATATCTAAGGCAGCTCCACTATTAACTCCAATAGGACGTTCCCCATGAAGAATTTGCTCCGTGCCAGCAATCTCTTCCATCTCCTGCTTTTGCTGCGCTCTTTCCTCTAGAACAGCAGAAGGAAACGGGGGAGGAATAATAGGAGCAGGAGCGGCTCCGTTCGTACGCCGCGGGTCATATTCCCAAATCACTCCCGGCATACCTGTCCATATATCCTCTACAACCTGGGCGCCCTTAGGCGAAGTCCATCCCGCCATAGGCACAGTTCGACGCCACATGATCAAGGCGGTATCAATAGCATTGATTCGCTTCAATTTAGGCAAAAGCTTCGACACTAATGCCCGGCCATGAATCCCTGTGACCTGTGGCTCTCCACGGTATCGAACATAAGGATGCCAGCGACTCGGCCAGCGCTTATCATAGACTCGGGCCCCAACCTTCTTAGGCGAATCATATAAAAGAGCATCGCCAACCGTGATTATAGTACGCCCTTGAGGCCACTTATTCGACGGGGCTCGATCAAAAGTTCGAACAATGGCATAACCTTCCCAATAATCAGGAGAACCAATATAGATGCTGGGGCCAGGGCCTTCAACCAGCTCTGAAATTCTTTCCCACCACCACAACGCCAGGGAAGTCACAGACTCCTCTCTAACGGCATCGTTGAGCGCATCTAGGTGCCAACCGTTCTTCTTAGTTAGCCCGATACTATCTTTAGGGGGAGTAAGATACTTGTCCTTAAGGACATCAATAGGAGTAAACTCCTCCTTCATAACCCATCCCATATCTTTCCCATTCCACTCATGTACTGAAGGTGTATGAAATTGAAAGGGCGAAATCAAATTAGAAACAACCTCCCCGTACTCGATAGTGTCGGTCATCTTAGGGAGGCCTGCGTCGTCCACAAGAGGCACTTGACGCGGCACAACTGTTGCAGCAGGACCACCTTCAACTGGAGGTGTCCCCTCGGGGAACACTACATCTTGCTCCTGCTTAAAGGCCTGTGTCTGTACATTTCGCGGTACCGTAGGGTCCCAAACAGTTTCAAGGTAGCAAGAACCTGTGTGCATGATCAACCTAGCCATGTCCCTATGCTTCTCAGGCAGATTCAATGCTTCCCAGAGATACTCTAATGTCAACTCCGACAACTCGGCTGCTGTCTTATCTTCGTCTCTGTCCGACTTAGCTGTTACCCTCGGTCGTGGACGGTTCTCAGTGAGCAAGGCAACATTCGTTTCAATATACCTACCAAGTAGGTCATTAGTCGGCTTAGGAATATTTGCCGAAGCTTCTTGGATGACAGATAAGTCCCCTACCTCAGAATTTGAACTATTTGCTAACCTAGATACCAGAATATCATCTACATATTGTCTCCCCGTAGAGAAAAAGATATTCTCAATCCACCGTACAGAACGCTGCCACGTAAGACTCTGCTTGTTGCTATTGAGCGTATCAGCATAAGTCTTGATCGCAGGGCCTAACTTATCTACGTCTTGGGGGCCAATACTGTCAATTGCATGGAGCTGACCCCTTTCAAACATCTTACGATAATTTATTGAATCACCCATTAAGACTCACCATTATCATGAAGTGATTTAAGCTCCGGCTTCTCCGAACTCTGAGTCAGCATTGCAATCATGTCCTCTGCGTCCTTAAACAACGGCGCCTGATGTAGCTTTAAGATCTCCGCGTTTACTTTAGCTATTTTCTGGCGCCTTAGTTGAAATGCCTTTTGTTCCTCTGTAGGCTCGGCTGCTGCTTCTATCTCGGCAATTCTGTGGTCTGCATACGCATCGGGTGCTTCCTTTGCGATAAGTGCATCTTGAGTGCGTCTAAGCGCCTCATTAAGAGTACAGATCTCCTCTCGTTTTTCAACCAATTGCTCCGTTAGCATCTCCACCCTTACGGCCAATGCTGCGTTTTCAGCAATAAGCGGCTGATCTTTGTTTCCCCTGAGACCCATCGTTACTCCTCCCGTCCATTCTCCCAGCCGGTGATAATCTCCCCGTCATCATATCCTCTAGACGTACCATCAGATGCCGCACTAAACATTTCTGACCTATTGGGGTTATCAATAACTTCTTTGACCTCTCGGACAACAGAACGTCTAACCTTCTCCTGTCGTATTGAGTTCACAAGAGTATTTTTAAAGTTCTCTTCCGACGCGTTGGCGCGGGATTGCCTTCGCTCCTCCTCACGCGTCCACTTCCTAATAGTCGCCTCGTGTGCAGCGCTATAATCTCGCTCAGCCATTTCTTACCTCCTTATGAATCGTCGCGTACTTGCCATAATTTCAGTACAGTAAAGACGTTGTTAGTAACATAGAACCCCCCGTCACTGCCGAATCCGTCTGTTGCCTGCGTGTTGCTACAACGGTGTTGAATCTCCAATGTAGTACTTCTCTTGACCGTGAACCGGCCCTCAACCTGAGAACGCGTCTGGCCAGAAGAAGCTACTGCCATCACGGCGGGAACAGAATCACGCCAGAGTGCTGTGTCTGCTGCGAACTCTGAAGTCCCTAAAACGACTGTTAACCCAAACTGGCCCGCTGAGTCTGTAACATCAGCTAATCTCGCCACATGCTCATTTACATTAAGTGCAGGAGCAGTCGCTTCAATGTGATAACTACCCGCAGGAATTACAAATTGTGCCCCATCGCCCGCCGATCCGGCTAAAGTTATGTTAGTAGCAAAATCATTAACAATAGTGGTAGTGAGATCACGAGTCATCCAAGCGCCAGATGTAAAAGTGCCACCAGAAACGGTAACAGCCTTTTCATCAATAAGCTCCAGATATGCCGCATCTAGGCCCTTATTGAACTTAGCGTTCTCATCGACAGTCAGATTATCTCTGACTGTCATATCTCCTTTTACTTCTGCCATAGGGGCACTTTCCTACTTAATTATACCGTATTTTAATTAATTCAACAAGTTTGATAAACATTAATCTTAGACCGGAGCATCCTCGGAACGGTCACTATCGGTAAGTGTAACAACATCAGTAAGATCAATCGGATCAAGACCGAAATCCTCACCTAAATTAGGACTGACACTATTTCCAGCTCGCCACCAGTGCTGTAGGTTCGCAGAGGAAATATAATCTCCAGAATTCACACGCAAATCCATATGCCTACCGTCGCCACCCTTAAAAATAGCCGTAACCTCAGCAGCAGTCAATTCTGAGTTCCAAATCGCTATCTGGTAGATCTTACCATCGTACGCATCAGCCGACCCTATGTTATGGCCCACATGGATAGTTCTAGCGATGTCAGTGATGGACAGGGTGCCGTCGAAATTGACCGTGGGGCTGGTGTCTTCTACCCCGTCCGCGTAAGTCAAAAGCTTGTCTTCCGATACATCATGGACCGCAACGCCTTGGCGCCAGACATTCGCGGAGCCGCTAGGCCAGGTGTAGTCCTTTGAGCTTCCCGTAGCGCCTGCCGGAGACGCTCTCCACACTGTACCGTTAGACTCGTGAGTGAACTTGTGAAGATCAGAGCCCGCTCCGTCAAGCACAAAGATCGGGCCCGCGTTCGCTCCTCCGTCTGACTTCACCCAAGCCATCCATGTCCACGAGTTAGCCATCGTCATAACCGTGGCTGCTTCTTTGTCCAACTCGTTAAGCGTCGAAGCGGAGAAATTCAGCGAGAAAGCTCCGCCGTCAAACGGCTGGTGAGCATTATGCGCTCTATCGGGCCCAGTACCGCCAACATCGATCTGCCACATCTTCAGAACTGAGAAGATGTTGTTTGTGATATAAAAGCCTCCATCACTCCCTAATCCATCCGTTCCCTGCTCAGCCTGACATATGTGCTGTAGCTCTAAAGTGGTACTAGTCCTTGTAGCTGTGAACTGGCCTGAAAGTCTAGATCTCGTCTGTCCAGATGTCGCTACAGCCATGACCGTATAGAAGAACGAATCACGCCAAACATTAGTGTCCGCGGCAAATTCAGCAGTGCCTTCGAATACGGTAGAACCATCCGCGCCTGCCGAAACTGTAACATCTGCCAATCTTGCTGAATGCTGATCCACATTGAATGCGGGGGCGGAAGCCTCAATATGGTAAACTCCGGCGGGAATTACAAATTGTGCTCCGTCTCCTGCTCGTGGCGCTAATGTGATACTTGTGGCGAAATCATTGTGAATCGTAGTAGTAAAATCACGAGTCTGCCACTCTACGCGATAGAAGTCCCCTCCAGCAGTGCCCGATGTCTTTTCATCAATAAGTTCCAGATAGGGGAAATCTAGCCCCTTCTGGAACTTCGCATTATCGTCAACGGTAAGATTATCATTGACACCTACGCTGCCTTTGACTTCAGCCACG
>SDBS01005068.1_pt1 | contig 12879 bp, 12 predicted proteins | sample 2277091 | NCBI WGS metagenome assembly SDBS01 (sample SAMN10404972, study PRJNA504765) | marine sediment metagenome | isolation source: marine sediment core GS10_PC15, 163 cmbsf | place: Arctic Ocean: Southern Knipovich Ridge | collected 2010 | reverse complement strand
TGGCCTTGATAAATAAAATCGGACTCCATGTGTTATTAATAACATAATTTGTATCAGAAAGCAAGTTGAAAGGTAATTTTTTTATGATTTTTTTCAGTTTTCCACAGGATATTGAGCAATTTCTCATTTTTAACTAAAAATTCATTTTTTCTGTTTTCAAAGGATTGTGCCTTTATTGCTTTTAGTAGTCTCTCTTTATCAAATTGAATTTTTAGGTCCCTAAATGTCTTTGCCAATGTATCGTAAGGATTTTCAAGTAAATCTTCATATCGAATTAACCTAATAATTGAAGAGTAGTTCATCCAATAGTTAACATGGCCAGACCAGGTCCCTACATCTCCAACTTTAAAATGGTGTAACCACCTTCCTCTTAGATTTCCTTTAATGAAGTGATAAAAAGATGAACCGCCAAGCAAAGACCCCCAACCATTTGTTAATTTTCTGATTTCAAGCTTAAAAATAAAATTCCTCCAGATTATTCGCGATAATGATTTTTTAGTACAGAAATCTTTTAATAAAACTAAGTTTTCATTTATTTTATAATGATGAAAAAATGAGGAAACAAGAACATCACGAAAATCTCTGACTATATAAAGGATGCAAGAATCCTTTTTAATTGATGGAGCCCCATTAAATATTTTTGAACTATGGGATTTTAGAATATAATAAGGCCCTGGCCTATTATTCCCCTCAGATGCAATTTCTAAATTATGTCTTAAATTTCTATTCCCTGTTGGAGAATTTAACGCATCTCCAACTAACCGTGTTAGCCACGTGTTTCCTGATTTTGGATATCCAACAACATGTATGGGTATTTTACCTTCTACAAGTTCTTTCATTAATTTGCTTTTTCTTTAAAACCCTACAAATAAATAATAATTAACGTTTAAAGTAATTTTTCTATATAAATATTTACTAAATATAATCTAGTAATTCTTTAAAAAATTAACTAAAGATATTCAAGTTCTTTCAAAACCTCACCATGTTTTGTTACAACATAATCCAACATTTTTGGACTTAAAAATCTTTTCCAATCGCCAGAAATGCCTTTTCTCAGAAAAGCTTTGTTTTTTCCATCATGATCAACTATAAATTTATACTTCCGTTTGGAAAATGATTGTCTTTGAATTGCCTTTCTAATTGATAAAGTGCTGTAATCAATATTTAATTTGTCAAAGGCTTTTACCAATGTTTTAAAAGGATCAACCAGCAAATCTTCGTATTTTATTAATGCAATTGATTTATAAAAATTGATCCAATATTGAACATGATCTGACCAATTGCCAACAATGACTGGAATAGTTTTTTCTTTTATTCTTAAGCTAACAAGTACATCTCTAGCAAATCTTTTTACCTTATGAAACAACATTATATGTAGGGGACCACACCATTTTCTACACATTCTCTTTATTTGCGTGTTAAAATATATTCGATTCAGAGATTTATTTAGTTCTCCGGCTGTATTTAAGTATGTTAGCTTATTTTCGGATAAATTACGATTAAAATGGAAAAATCCGGAAACTAGGACATCACGGAAATCCCTTACAATATATATTATTAGACTTCCTTCCTCACCATTATTCTTTAGAGGATTTATATAGGAAGGATGATCATATTTAGAATAGTGCGATTTTAAAACAAAATACTTACCTGTACGGTTCTGACCTTCAGATGCGATTTCTGATTCATGCCTCAAATACCCACTGCCGCTTCTTGAATTAAGAGCATCACTCACAAGCCTTGTTACCCAGGTAGTCCCTGATTTGGGGTAACCAATAATAGATATTGGTATGCAACCTTCAATAAGTGTTGCCATCCATGTCCTCACATTACCAAATAGTCAAAAGATCAAATAGAAAACGTTTTGTTTTTCGAAAGTTTTTAAGATAAAATAAAGCATTTTTAAATACGTGTGTAAGCAAATGGTATTTGAACTGGACATATTTTATCTGGCTCTTACAAAGTTTCAATTTTTCTATTGCATTAGTCATGTTTCGAACATACGCCTCTGAAGTAAATTCCCAGTACTTATCGCTTTGTAAATATAATTTGATATTTTCAAGGTATTTATTGTATTTCTTTTCATCTATATTGACCATAAAATTATAAAGTTCGTCGTAACTACTAAAATCTCTGAAATGAATGAAACAATCTTTTGGAATATAATTTGTAATGTTTTTAGTTCCATAATAAACTGGTACACATCCCGCTGCGAAACAATCGAATATTTTTTCAGTAACAAGCCCAAATTCATCTTTGACATTTTCATAGCAAATTGAAAATTTATAATGTTGCATTGTATCTCTTTTATTGTTAACTTTTCCTTTATAGGTTCTTTTAACTTCTTCTATTGTAGACTTTTCCCATCCCATCCCATACAAATCAAAGATTTGAGGTTTATTCGAGAAGAACTCTATTGCCGTTATTCTTTCACTATATAATTCATTATAAGAATTGCTCATTTTATTACTTATAATTTGACAACAAAATTTTTTCTTTGTAAAAGAAATTGTCAAAATATTGTTAATTTCAATAATTGGATTAACTATATTCATTTTTTCAAAATGTTGATATTTCTTAACCGCAATATCATTCCATGAAAAAATGATATCGAATGGAAATGACGATAATATTTTTGGATTATGGATTGGGCAAATATGTTCTGGTTCATCTTGCACATAAATCAATTTTATATTTGGATTTTTTTTTAAAGCATATAATAAGTACTTAAGGTTAACATCTATTCGGTAAATAATAAGAACATTGATGTCTTCATCATACATGTCATATGTATGAAATTCATATGATAAGCTAATTAGCTTTTCTTTAAGCTTATGCATAAAATCTAAACAATTATCTCTATTAATAGTAGTATTCTTTTTACAGAAAATTTCATCATTTATATACATTCTCCCATATGGTAATAAGGCAACTTTCAAATTATTCACTTTGTAGCCTTCTTAGGAAAAAATAGTCTATACATTTATTGATTAAACTAACCAAATTTAAATTCTATAAATATTTTAACAACTTTCTTTTCTTGTCATAAGATACAAACCGAATTTTAATTTATCTTCTTAAAAATATTTTATATTTAACCCAGATACTGACTTAACATGAAGATAAATAATTAAATATTACTTTTTTCCCCAGCTCTCCCATACGAAAGGGTACTCCCATTGTAATTTATAGTATTTTTTCAGTTCATTACGAATCCGTTGTCTTTTTTCATAAGCATTTGGTATAAAACTATGAAATTGAATTTGGTAAAACCGAACGATAGTTAACAACTTATTGTTAATTAGTAAATCCATAAAATCAAACTCTGCACCTTCAATATTTATTTTAAGTAAGTCTATTTTTCTTATCTGATTAATTTCGATAAACTCAAAAAAAGATAGCAATTTTATTTTCATCTTATTTTTACTATTTGGATTTTTATATAAAGATGAAGTATTGCCACTAATTGAAATATTTGCTTCTTGATTTTTATCAGATAGCCCAGCTGTTACCACACGAATTTTTGGATTGAATTTAAACCGAGTAGATATTATATCAGAATATTTTTTTATAGGTTCAAATATGAATATATTACTATTGAATTTACAAAATATATCAGCAGAAAAATCACCTATATATCCGCCCAGATCAAAAACAATAGAATGTCCATCAAGTGGATAATCAAGTCGTAGTGTTTTATCTCCATTAATATCTTTCCATTTGTAGATGTTAATTCGAAAGTCGTCTTTAACAATCTTTTCAAAATAATATCTTCTCAACTTTTTAATTTGATTTCGACCCTTATTTATTACTTGTAAAATCATTTCAGTATCCATTTTTTTTGAAATAAATATTCAAACAAAATATTTAAAGCATTAAATAGTCGAAATGATTTAATATTTTTTATGAAATCCACCTTTTTATCGTAATGTCCAAACAAGAGCTTTAACCTTCTTTTTTGTAATATTCCTAAATTTCGAATTGTAAATGTCGGATATTCAATATATGAAATTGAACTTTTCGAATAATCGAGTTTTTTTTTAATAAATTGTGGCGCAGTTTTTGATGAAAACATTTTAGCTTCTACAGGAAGCAAATCAATTTTTTTTCGCTTTTTATCTATATATCTGTCTCTGAATCGAATCCATATTCTAGCTTTTTCCCACCCTGTATGTATGTAAAAATTAGTAAGTACCATGTCGCTCTGATCATTCTTTATCGCAAATGCCATCATTAGTAACGTTTCATTATTAATAGTCGAATTATTTTCTAACAATACAACACCGTCATATTTGTTTATCACCTTCAATTCAACATCCGCTCGTGAAACAAGAGTAACACTCATTCGTTCATCATAGATATTTATATTATGGGAAACATTTCCAAAGAGTACGACTAGAATATTATATTTTAAAAATTCATTTTTATTTCTCCCCTCCTTGATTATACGAAAAATATCTATAAATCGATGTTCCCATGTGTGCTTTTTTAGAACAAGTTGATAAGCAGCTTCAGCAATTCTTTTCCTTTCTGATTCAGCGTTCAAATAATATTTTATCTTTTCAACCATTTCCTGCTTATTTTTAAAAGTTGCTATATTTACTCCCTCTTGAAATTCGTAATTTTCGAATTCGTCGGTATATGTTGAAAGCTGAAATGCATTACATGCAGCTATTTCCATGGATCTTCCCTTTATTGTTGTTTGATTTGGCGAATGACTTGTCCATAGAAAATTAAGATTTATCATGCTCCGGTTGATTACATTTAGCATTTCTTCTTTAGAGAGATAACCTCCCCAATATTTTTTTATGTCATTAAACTTATTCCAGCCTTTGCCAAAAACGTTTACATCGACACCATAATGAACTAGAAATCGAATATAATCAATCCGCTTACCATAAGCTGCACCTATAAAGCTCACATTGTATTTTTTTCTTTTGCTGATCCTTGGATAAAAAACCTTTGGGTTACACGCCCATTGACACAACGTAACATTTAAAAGGCCATAATTGCTGTAATATTGTAAATGTTTAGAAAGGGCAATTGAATAGAAATCTGAATATAAAGCCAGATAACGGTCATAATTAAAGTGCCGCCATTCATCATCTGAAAAGAAAGTGAAAAGTACCAAATTCGGAAAATATTTTTTAAATTCAATAAAAAAATCCTCATCTTCATAAGCATTATAAATTACATATTTATCATGGTGATTTAAAAGGTGTCTGTGGATCTGTTCAAAAATATCTTCCTTTTTCCAAACAAGTTTCAGATCAATTATAAGATCATGGTCGGTACCAATTGAGCCAATTATATTGGTAACAAAATGAGCATTTTTATTAAAAAGATGAGGCCCTATAAAAATCAAAAAATTCTCCTTATGTTATTCATTTCCACTTGAAAATTTTACACAAGGAAATGTTATCAATAGACGGAACTGTATAAATACTAATAGTCAATGTTTTTAACGACACTTTCAAACTATTAATATCAAATACACGATATTTATCTTAAGTTTTAAAGATGAGTAATATTTTCTATATCTCATCTGGTTTTAAAGTTGTAAATTAGTACTGTTTTTCTATAAATATTCATATTACTTTTTTGAAAATTCATTTAACTGCTTCAACATTCAAACTCAATAATTTTCCACTTTTTTTATCCATATGAGGATAATAGGCTTGTGAGAAATCATCAATATGAGCGTGCTCTGTTTTTTTCCAGTTATAACGATAGACTTTTTTAAATCCTATTTTTAATAAGATAGATTCAAGTGATTTATAATCAAAAATATTATAATGGATGTTGTATAAATAATTTTGCCTGCCAATAATAGGCCCAATAACTAAAGATAAATCCTTCTTTTCAATATAAAGTTCACACAAAGCTTCAAAGTCGGGAACAGCCGTCCTAAGTATCCCTCCCGGCATCAAAACACGATACCATTCATCAAGCACTTTTAAAACTTTTGATCTATGGAAATGCTCTAAAACATGACAATTATAAATAAGGCTGACGGTATTATCATTAAAAATTGATAAGTCATCAATATTGGTTAAGTAGTCTATATGATCATAATTAATAATATCGATATGAAAAAAGCCAGGAATATATCTCTGTCCGCATCCTAAATGTAGTTTGATTGTATCTTTCGATTTTTTGATATTTTTACGAATATCCATAATTAGACCTCACTATCAATATTTTTTAATTCGGTATTTGTAATTCACAAGTGAAGACTTTTACAGTTTAGAGGATTTTTTTTCTGAATAAATTTGTTGTTTGATCCATGCGTATGTTTTTATTAAACCTTCTTTCAGATCAACAATTGGATACCATCCAAGAGACTTTATTTTAGATATATCCAATAATTTTCTTGGAGTGCCGTCCGGTTTTGAAGGATCCCAATCAATTTTTCCTTTAAAATCTGTAATATCTTTAATCATCTGCGCCAATTCTCTAATTTGTATATCTTTCCCAGTTCCGATATTTACAAATTCCCCTATATTTTTATAACTATATTTCTCCATCAGGAATATACATGCAGCCGCAAGATCCTCGACATAAAGAAATTCCCTAAACGGATCACCGCTTCCCCATAAAACTACTTTGTCAGAATGAATACCAAATCTAGCTAAATAATTTATGATGCTCTTGTAATTGTTCACAGAAATTTCAAGAGAATTGACATTCAGCACGTCACTCTCAAAGGATAAATCATCATTATTAAAAATGGCAAAATTTTTTATAATTTCATCATATTTACCTTCTGAAAGCAGGTTCGCCAAATGGAATTTACGAATAAGAGCAGGAAGCACGTGAGAAGTTTGGAGATCAAAATTATCACACGGTCCATAGAGGTTTGTCGGCATTAAGGAAATAAAATTCTTTCCATATTGCTCATAATAATATCTGCATAACTTAATTGCAGCTATCTTAGCAATTGCATAAGATTCATTTGTTTGCTCAAGACTCCCGGATAAAAGAAAATCTTCTTTAATTGGCTGTTGTGCAAACTTTGGGTATATACAGGATGACCCGAGATTTAATAGTTTTTTTACTCCATATATATAAGCAGAATTGATTATATTTGCTGCGATCATAATATTGTCATAAATAAATTCAGCCTTAAAAGTATTATTTGCTAATATACCACCAACCTTGGCAGCTGCTATAAACGCATAATCCGGTTTTTCATTTTTAAAAAAACTCTCGACATCTTTCTGGCGCCTCAAATCAAGCTCCTTAGATGTCCGAACTACTAAATTATTGTACCCTTTCTCATGAAGTTTTCTTATCAGGGCTTTCCCAACCAAGCCATTATGGCCGGCAACATAAATCCTTGAATTTTTATTCATTATCAATACTTCCTCTCACATCTAACTTTAACATCTTTCATTTATTTTTTCATAAAAAGAAAAGTCATGATTAGTGTAATCAAATCCTTTATCTTTTGCAATTTTTATCCCTTTTCCCGGGGGTTCGAGTCCAACAAATTTCATATCATAATCAACCATTATCATTATCAATTCATTAAAGGTAATTCGCGGCTTCCATCCAAGTTTCTCTCTTGCTTTCACAATATCTGCTTCAAGATAATCGACTTCTGTAGGTCTAAAATATCTGGGATCTATTTCTATTATTGTATTTTTAGGATTTAGAATCTGTTCCCATTTTTTGTCTATACTTCTGATGATTCCTTTTTCTTTTACTCCATTTCCTTTCCAGTCGATTTCTATGCCAATATAATTAAATGCTCTTTCTAGATACTCTCTGACTGAATGGCTTATTCCTGTGCCCACTACATAATCATCCGGTTTATCCTGCTGAAGCATTAACCACATTGCCTCTACATATTCAGGAGCAAATCCCCAATCCCTTTTTGCGTCCAAATTACCGAGAAAAATTTTTTTTTGGTTTCCTGATAGAATATTAGCAATTGCTCTTGTAATTTTACGTGTTACAAAAGTCTCACCTCTACGTGGACTTTCATGATTGAACAGTATCCCATTACAAGCGAAAAGATCATATGCCTCCCTATAATTAATAGTCATCCAATATGCATAAACTTTAGCAGCTGCATATGGACTTCTTGGATAAAAAGGTGTTCTCTCATTTTGTGGTGGAGAATCTGCACCAAACATTTCTGAAGAAGATGCCTGATAAAATTTTGTTTTTATCCCACTCCTTTTAATTGCTTCTAAAATTCTTGTTGTTCCAAGTCCGGTTATATTCCCTGTATATTCCGGCATGTCAAAAGAAACCCTGACATGTGATTGTGCTCCAAGATTATATATTTCAGCCGGTTTTAAATTCCACATAATTTCAATCAAAATACCCGGATCGGAAAGATCTCCGTAATGGAGAAAGAAGTTTGCATTCGGGGTGTGGGGATCGACATAAATATGGTCTATCCTTTGTGTATTAAATGTCGATGCCCTTCTTATTATGCCATGAACTTCATACCCTTTACTTAGTAAAAATTCTGCTAAGTAACTTCCATCCTGTCCTGTTATCCCTGTTATTAGCACCTTTTCCATTTTTTTCTCCCTGTGTACTGATAATATATTTGTATGTTCCATTAATGGAACAACAATTATATAATCCTCTCAATAAAAACTTCATAAAACAGAAAAATTGTCAGAAAGTGTTTCAAAAATATGGAGTTTTATTATCAGATTCTTATGTAAAAGTAAGTCTGTCAAATGGGCATAACCATGAGTACTAAAAGTTAGATTGTTTCTATGTGTTCAATTTCAATAATTTGAATAAAGCAAGTAAACTGGTGATATAACAATCTGTATCAAGTATTATACCATAATGATTTGAAACCTTTGATAGTATTAAAAAATATGTAATTACTTCCTAAGGAAACACATATAATGATAATCATGAGAAAATAGTTTAGTATTCCATTTTGTCTTTTTTTCAGCCTTAACAGATTATTTCGTGTATGATAAATAAACCTGAACCATTTACTTGTTTGTTTTTTGTAATTACTTAGTTTAGAATATATAATTGGATCCTCTTTATTTTTTTTAATCCGGTGTCTGTGGAGCTTTTGTACGAGAAATGTACACTCAACACAACGTTGCGGATTCCCCCTTGACATCCCGGATGACACCAAACGATATTTAATCAGTTTTTCCGGAAGATTGGCCATAACAATTTTTTTTTCAAATGCTCTTAACAAAAAATCGTAGTCTTCAACAGGGGGCATTTTTCTATACCCATTTGTTAATTCGTATACCGCGCGTTTTACAAAATATGTGGGATGACAGATCGGACAGGCATATTCAATATATTTTGAAATATTGGCCCATGATGTAGGTTTTCGCATTACACCGGTTATTTGCCCAACTTTATCAATAACATCCGCCTGTCCCCCGAGGATACCCACCTCAGGATGAGTTTCCATGAAGTCATATTGGAGTTGCAGCCGGTCCTCGTAAGCTATATCATCTGCGTCCATCCTTGCCAGATACTTTCCCCTGGATATTGAAATAGCTTCATTTAAGGAAAAAGCGAACCCCTTATTTTCTCGCTGAGTGATATAAATTCTCTTGTCTGAATATGAACGCAAAATAGAAGCAGTGTTATCAGTAGAACCATCATTTATTATTATAAATTCAAAATTAACAAATGTTTGTGATAAAATACTTTCAACTGCTTCAGCTATAAATTTTTCACCATTATATACAGGCATAATGACACTTACAAGCATATACCTACCTGTTTTTGTTGAACAATAAGCCTAAAAATCATAAGAATATGATCAAAAAAAAGTTGTACCGTTTGATGGTTGTCATTTAGATAAAATAAGATAATTTTCCAACATAGGTCAAGCATTAGATTTTTGATAAAATCAAAAAAAGGTAATATCGCAGTTCCCGTATTAAATACACCAAATCTCATCCTATTCGGTAGTGTTGATAATCTTTAGTTTATTATTAAGGATACACAGGTTGGAATACACACTAATTAATGTTTTAATGTGAAAATTTCATTATGGCAGTCTGAAGAATTTTATATATTATTACGTTTTTTGTACCATTGCCATGCATGATCAATCATTGTTTCAATATTACTATATTTGGGTTTCCATTCAAGTGTTTGTTGAGATTTTTCTGAACTCGAAATAAGGACAGAAGGATCACCGGAACGCCTATCTCCAAAATTAATTTTAATTTTTTTTCCAGTAATTTTTCTAACCGTATCAATAATCTCCAATACAGAATATCCCTTTTGATTACCTAAATTAAAAACTGTACTTGAGTTTCCCGATTCGAGATATTTGAGTGCAAGCACATGAGCATCAGCAAGATCAGTCACATGAACATAATCTCTAACACATGTCCCATCATCAGATTCATAATCATTACCATAAATAATAATATTGTCGCTTTTCCCCGTAGCAACATCTAATATTTTTGGAATTAAATGGGTTTCTGGTGTATGATCCTCTCCAATTTCGCAGGACGGATCAGCTCCCGCAGCATTAAAATATCTTAAACTGATATTTTTAATGCTATAAGCAGTATCATAATCTTTCAGTATTTTCTCAATCATCAATTTAGTATTTCCATATGGACTAATTGGGGTCTTCGGATGAGTTTCAGTAATAGGAATATATGTTGGAATTCCATATATTGCACATGTTGATGAGAATATTATTCTATTTAGCCCAGTATTTTTAATTACTTCAAGTAGACTTATTGTCCCGGTTACATTGTTTTTATAATATTTATTAGGTTCATTAATTGATTCTCCCACATACGCAAAAGCAGCAAAATGAATGACAGAATATATGTTATACTGCCTGATTATTTTTTCGAGTTTTTCTTGATCTAATATATCTCCACATATAAACTGTCCCCACTTAACAAAATCTTTATGGCCATAAACAAGGTTATCATATGTTATTGGAGTGTATCCAGCATTTTTTAACGCTTTACATGTATGCGAACCAACATAACCAGCACCGCCTGTAACAAGAACACTTTTATTCATAATAAAGATTTCTCCAAAATTATCAAAATATTATTTATTACCTATAGGTATAACACGTCACTGGGTTCTCCTAGTATACATAATCTCCCCGGTATAAATAATTTCACATTTTTATCCAGATGACTATTAGTCGTTAATATATGTAGTTTTACTACTTACACCTAAATCTTACTTTTTTATCAACAACATTTCATTATGATTGAACTATATATTGACGAAAGTCAAGTTATAAGAAAAAAATTAATTAAAAAAATCGTAAGTATTTAGGAGTAATTATTGTATCAACGCCACAAGAAACTTTGTTGTTTTACAAGGATATAAAAGGAATTAAATCAGACGATGAAATAAAGTCAAGCACATTTTATTTCTCAATATACTTGATCATTTGCTTTGACTGAAATTGCCAGATTCCCGGGAAACTAATAAAAAACGGGATTATTTATTATTGACTTCATTTATTATTAGTTTATAATGTATATGGATATTTTTGAGGGAGTATATTTGAAAGAAGAGACCGATTACACTTATAATGATGAAATGGACCTTGTTGAAATTTTCGCAATTATATTAAAACGAAAATGGATAATAATAATACCAACTATAATTGCATTTATTTTATCTTCAATATACGTGTCTTTTAGAATATATGTATATTCCAGTAAAGATAACTACAAAGCGGAAATTATTATAACTCCTCCTCAAGTATATACAATTGAACAAAATTACAATTTATATCCTGAAAACGCCCAAATAGATAACTTCGCAATCACGGTAACAGAAGAACTCAGTTCGCAAAATGTATCAAAATCTTATACTTTCAGTGTAAAGGCTATTGAAGATAACATCACTACTAATAAACAAATAAATATTAATATTGTTGGCCAAAGAGAGGTGTTAGTTCCGGTTATAATGTCTATTTATATGTTATTTGTAGAATATGAAAAAAAAATTGACGAAAAAAACATTGAAAGATTTAACCTCATACAACAATCCATAAAAAACGCTTTAATTTGGCAAAAAGAAATGGCGAAAAACTTTTCATTGGTATTTAATGGAGAAGCATTAGCAAAACTACCAGCTGGTGTTGAGAACGCTTTTTTCTATATAATAAGTAATTTTGGTGTTGACATACTGGATATGGAGATAGCAAAAGGTTTAAACAACGAACTTGAACTTTCTAGAGGCAGTTTCTCACTTGTAGGGAACGAAAAAAAAGAAATAATAATTACCAAGGAAAACATTGAGAATATTGGGATATATCTTACTCCGGAAAAATCGAGGAAGAGACAGCTTTTTCCGGTTATCATAAGTGTTTTGCTCTCGTTTTTGATTAGTATATTTATCGCCTTTGTTATAGAGTTTTTCTCAAGAAATGATGTCAAGAGAAGATTAAGAACGATAATAAATAAATCCAGCCGTAAATAAGTATTGGATTTATCAATGATATAGAACCTGAAAAAAATTCAAAAAATCTTTTCAAGAAAATCATTGAAAAATTTTTTTCAAATCAAATCATAGATTGACAGATTTAGAAGGTTTAAGAGGCTGGATGTCCATCAAGATTTCTGAGCTCAAAGACATTAAGGATGAGAAGAGGTAGGTTTCGTATTTGGGCCATTCTCCTCTCATGACTATCAGCTGCTTTTCCTGCATTAAAACACATATAAAAACATACTTTTTATGTATTACCATGATAACTGCATATTCCGGGGCAAAAGTGCCACCCAGTCCGGTTGAAAAGTGCCACCGAATCCGGAGCAAAAGTGCCACCGAATCCGGCTGAAAAGTGCCAATTTTCAGCTGTTTTCCGGACACTCTGAAGTATCCAACCACATCCTTTTTCCTTAACTAATATTAAAAAACGTTATAGTC
>SDBS01005067.1_pt1 | contig 12879 bp, 11 predicted proteins | sample 2277091 | NCBI WGS metagenome assembly SDBS01 (sample SAMN10404972, study PRJNA504765) | marine sediment metagenome | isolation source: marine sediment core GS10_PC15, 163 cmbsf | place: Arctic Ocean: Southern Knipovich Ridge | collected 2010 | reverse complement strand
CTATATGGGAGGTCCCCATTAAATAATATACGGGGTAGTCCTGCATAACACATGGTTTATATGGATAGGACCCGTTAAAACCGCTAAAGGTAAAAAGCACACGTGTTCTGCGTGGTTTTGTCTTGTGTTTAACGGGGACACCCCGTTCAGTAATTGTTAGGCATCATGAGCATGGTATAAAAGAGATGTGTAGATTTTGAGGCATTTATAGTGTTCCCTTCCGATATAAAAGGATGCATGAAGGACTGCATACTTTCCATTCTCTGGCCGAGGCAGGATATCTTAAAGTTCTTCGTTGATAACGGATGTACTAGTTCCGAGGTTTCTCACATCCGCAACTTCAAGGAAACTCAACTCTCTCGCTCTGCAATGATTGACATAGTATTTTCTCGGCTCGCAGTACGCCCTGATGGAGGATTAGGCCAATTCCGTGCGGTGCTCAAATCCCTACTTGAGTGGTCATACTTTGATTCTTACTACTTTGACAAACTCCACAAGCTCGATAGGTCTAAAGCAGAGCGAAACATAAACCATTTACGCCAACTTCAAGAGATACGCGATGCCAAGATACAAAAAGAACGGGAGCATCGGGCAAGCTCCGCAGCCAAGCTCCAGAAGACCGAAGCTACGTTGCCTCAGCTTCTATCAGAATTCCTGAACTTACACTCCGGTCGGATTTCCCCTCAGAAGAGGGGCTACGCACTTCAAGATATTCTATTAAACCTTGCCCGCCTCGCGCATCTTGAAATTACTGAGCCCTTCACTGTGGTCGGAGAGCAGATTGACGGTGCTCTAAAGTACGAAGGCGAGCATTACCTTTTGGAGGCCAAGTGGCAAGATAAGGCTGCCAGCAACGAACCCGTCTACCAGTTTGCGGGGAAGATAGATGGGAAGATGTACGGTCGTGGAATGTTTGTATCGATAAATGGCTATAGCCAAAACGTCGTCCATAGCTTAGTCATAGGAAAGGCAATAAATACGATTCTGGTTGACGGGGAAGACCTAGTCCTTGTGCTTGAAGGGCAGATCTCCTTTCGTAAAATGATTGATGCGAAAGTGAAGGCTGCACAGACGCGGGGAGGAATCTACATCCATCCAATTACATCCCGCCCCAAGTTTTCATAATGCCTAACCAATCGCTGGAGCAAACCCGAGATTCAGCCGGATTTGTCTAGAGTTGGTATATGATCGGAGATGAGGGCGGGCTGCTCAGCTCAAAGCCGTTATGCAGCAAATTCTGATCTAATTTGATTCTTAGTGGTCATCTCATTTATTTATCCATCCAGAAGGACATAATCCCATGATCCCTCGCGTAATTTGGCCCCACCGTTCGTTTGAAAGCAGTTCCCCTTTTAGCTCATTATCAAAGCAAAGGCCTTTGCGTCTTACCATTCATCGAGGCGAAGATATCTCCTATTCTCTCCAGGAGCTAGAAGCCATTGATCTAATCTATGAGCTATCGGCTGAGCCTGAAATCGATGTACTGGATTTCTTAGGCCAGAAAGCACCCAAAATTGAATATATTGATGAGGCTTCGATGGGTACACACCATGGCCTTAAGGTTTCTAGGCCATCAGGTGAGGAAATATCTCGCAATATTGGAATTCCCAAGTGCAATCTAACCGATTCCATTGTTCAACTAAGGTACGGCATTCAAGTAAGCTCCGATCCAAACCTCCAAATGGCACGTAATCATCACAAAGCATTCGAGGCTCATATTTCCCTCGATCGCGATATATTCGTCACGAATTCGAAATTCATAATTCAATCGCGTCAGAATCCTGAGATCGGGAATCCGCGGACACCTCATGAAGCTACTCGCATAGTGGGTTTGTGTCTTCGTACCCACGGGAATTGGACTTATATCAAATCTCCCAGGGTTACTATAACTTCAGATCTTGGCATGGTGTATTGGAAAGTTGTTAGAGCTCGGTTGCCATCAATGTGGAGATATTTCAGTATTCTCCTTCGCACAGATGAGCGGTATGGCCAAGACCTTGGCAGGATCGGACAGACTATCCTTGAAAGAGCATCAAGGGCATTACAGGCGCGCGATGAAATCGCGAGACAATTCTATCTCCATCAATCCAATAACACTCGTGACTTGATGATGTACCACTTCGATTATCTAACGCTCTTACTTTCCGGTATATACGATTCCCTCGCTATTGTAGCAAATCGTGTATACGACCTTTTTCCACGCAACAAGGAATTTCTTGTTGGTTTTAGGCGAGCCAAATTTCGCAACAGACTAGAATCGTCAAATGGGAATAATCTTCATAATTTACTTATGAGTGCCCGCACACAACAGCTTGAAACTCTGCTTCATGAATTACGGAACACGATCCATTCCGCGGGTCTTGGCACATACGCCTATCTCGAACCTGGAAGCCATCAAGAATCCTACGCCCGGTTACCCGAATCAATCAGAGACGAGATTTGGAATGCATCACGAATTATCTCGTCTCCTGATGATTGGGGGATTATCAGGGATGAATTCAATCAGTTGGATGAAGTCACAGGAAAACTTTTGCCAAGATATGATATTGCTATCGATCCATGTTCTTACGCTGATGCATTGACACGATATTGGCTCCCTTTGATCAATGAAATCGCTCACCAAACTGCTGTGGAAATAGCCTATAGAGGTGATCAAAGCGATATTCTAGATGCGATGCCGGAAGACTGGCTTGAAGATGTTCGAAGGTTCGAACTTCTTGTTGGCTGATTCTGTACCGTTTGGCAGCATAACGTTTCACTGGATGGGAACGGGCGCGCAGGGGCATTTGATTAAGTCGGAGTCATGCCCGGCCGATCAGCTCAAAATCGTTATGCTCCCGTCAATTTAATCATGAGGGATGTGTAAGATACACAGGGCTATTATGAAAAGAAACTCTGAGGTACAAGCAAAATCAACATTGAAGAATGTTGTAGAAGTAGCACGGGAGATCGTGAGTAACGTCTCTAGCGCATATAACCAAGATTGGCAGGAGAATCCATCTACAGGAATTCGTGCAGTACTAGGTTTATGGGTAGTTAGTGCTCTACGACATTTCGTTGCACTTATTACCCTTTGCGAAACACATGATTTGTCGATGGTTGCCAATACTCATTATCGGCAGATGCTAGAGATCCAGCTTCAAATTCGTTACTTCCTCTCTTTAGATGAAGATAAATGGGAAGCAACTTCGCAGAAGGTTTCTGCATATGGATGTGTTGAATATCTTGATAAGTTAGAAACAGTTAAAGACCATCCTACTGTTAAAGCTGGATATCGTGAAGCAGAAGAACAGTTGAAAAATTATAATCAACACATAATTGCAGAAATCAAGCAGGATAGATCTAATAGAAAGTGGTATTGGTTTGGTACATCATTCAGCAGCATTGCTGTTGAGGTGAGTAGAGGCGGCGAGGATTTGAAAACTTTGTATCAACTTCAATCAGCTGATATGCATGGCTCGTGGGGTTTAACATTTGAGGTTTCCAATCCTAAACCTGGCTCACTCGATTTCCGTGGATATCCCGATAAGGCAACGATGTATGCTTGGGCAGCAGATTCACTTGATGTAGCGACGTGGACATTTGTAAATATTTGGAACGATGTTGCTAACGCTGTGGGGGCTCCCATTGTTAAGTGAAAATGTTGTGGCTTGATAAGCTCTGTATAAACGGCACCCCAACCACTCACTGGAGGCGACCAGGATTATCGATGTCATCATGCATTCTTTGCGAACGAACCCCACTTGCGCCCCGTGTCTACTACGATCGGGAATCATGGTATGCCTTTTTAGCCTCGCCTCCATATGTAGACGGCCACTCAATCCTGGCTGTCAAGAAATCCGAAGACGGCTGTCCTTCCGAACTCACTCTTCGTCATCTTCGAGGCCTCGATGTCGCCATCGCGGAGGTCGTCCATTTGCTAATGCAACACTTTCAGCCAAAAGACGTTCTATTTGCTTCGCTCCGGGGTAGGGAACCACATGTGCATCTCCACCTTGTTCCTCTTTGGGAGGATGTGGAGCGTCCGTGGCGATCGGATTCCGGGCACCCAAGGGGGCACCTGTTTGAGTTCTTGGGTGTCCTGGAAAAGTCTCGCCAATCAGAGCATGATCAGGAGAGGAACGAGCGAGGATGGACAGAGGATGAACAGCGGATCGAATATCTTCCGCACCTTAAACCTCATATCGACGCCCTTCGTGCACTCTCGCCGAATAGGACAGCCTAACCGCTCGCCATGCTGTTAGCCGGCCAAATAATCGGAAATGAGCGATAAATCGATTCGTAAGATTCCTGATCTTATCCGTGAACTTTATGAGATTGTTGATCAATTGCAGTCCCTCTTCCCCGGGAGAAGATTTACTCCTGACGGTCACCTTGTTGGCAGCATTGGCGAAGTCCTGGTTGCCGATGCGTATGGTCTTGAGTTATTTCCATCCTCATTTGAAAGACATGATGCAAAGTCAAAGGACGGTAAGCTAGTACAGATCAAGTCCACGCAGGTTAAATCCATCGGCCTATCAAGTAAACCCGAGCACCTTCTTGTGATCCAAATACAGCCTGATGGTTCGTTCTTGGAGATTTTCAATGGGCCGGGTGATATCGCTTGGTCCGCAGCAGGGAAACTGCAAAAGAATGGTCAATGTCCCATTACTATCTATCGATTACGCATCCTCATGAAGGGTATTGATGAGGGATTTCGATTGCCCGGGTTGGCCGGCTAACATCTATGAAAGAGCTGTCCTTGTCTAGAACCTCCTTCATCCAGGAGGCTTGTTTTTGGATGATTCCTTATTTCCGCTCGTTAGAACGATCCCCGAGGCACACCAGCAATTACCGATTCCGGTATTTCGGTAAATGAGGTTTTCCCCCTCGCTTTTTCTGCTCCTTGTGGTTGCTTGTGAGATGTAGTACGGTGAAATCCGAATAATCATTTATTCTGCTATATGGGAGGTCCCCCTTAAATAATATACGGGGTAGTCCTGCATAACACATGGATTATATGGATAGGACCCGTTAAAACTGCTAAAGGTAAAAAGTACACGTGTTCTGCGTGGTTTCGTATCGTGTTTAATAGGGACTCCCCGTTCAGTAATAGTTAGCAATCCACCTGAATTGGACACGATTCTTTGCCTAAAGAGAACGGGATGAATACAAGAAGCCAGCTCACTCAAACAATAAAGCTCTTTGGTCAAATCTTTGATTCCCTGAGCGCAACTGTACCTTCGGATGATAGACTTATTTACGCACAATCCCTCGCCATGAAAGTATTCGAACATGCGGCAGCAATATTCGATCTCTCTTTCGGGGTAAACACCGAGCCAATACTAGGAGAAGACGGATTATTGAGAGCTTACTCATCTATGGAGGTTCTTGAACGGTCGATCCTAGAGTGCTTATGTACATTCTTTTACATCTTTATCGATCCCCCTGATGATGATACTTTCGAATTTCGCTTCTGCGTATGGCAAATGAGGGGACTGGTTGTTAGGGAGAGATTCAATACAGACTTTCCTCCAACCCATTTGGGCGATGTAAAGACGCAGATTGAATATTTGAAAGATCAATTTGAAGACATAGATGATCTCAGGGAGCGAATAAAGGCAACAAAGCAGTTCTCATCGATACGGAAGGAGAAAAGCAAGAGGAAGTTATTGAAGGAAGGAAAGGGGTATTTCCCAACTTGGGTTGAACTTTCACAACAAGTTGGAATTAGTCCGCGGTTCTCTCAGCTATTCTACGCTCTTCTTTCAGACCAGAGTCACTCAGGCGGACTTTCAGCAATACAGATGATTGTGCTATCCATCAAGGAGCGAGACGAGAGGATTGAAGGAGCAGTCTTCTTTGCAAACCTTCTATTGTCAAGAATGCTGTTTCTATATGTCGAGCTATTTCCCGATACCCAGTCAATCCTTGATCAATATCCGTCAATCACCCAGGCCGCCAAAATCAACACTTTGGTATTGGCTGGGACTAAGTGATCTAGAAAAGATTATTAGGATTGCTAACACCGGGATGGATGGGACCAGGTGTGCGGGGGCATTTACATTGTTCAGAGGCATGCCTGGCCCATCATCCCGTTGCCGTTAGGCACCCACCTGGACTCAAATAAAGTAGATGAAGTATGGCTGAAAAGAAATTCGCGCTGGAAGCTCATGAGATAAGTACGCTCATTTCTCGCGGTGGAGGATGCATAGCAAGCGACCGGATAACTGTGGATGGTCAGGTGATAGGTGGCTAAATGAGCATTTGTCATAGAACAGGAGCCTAAAAAATGAAGAGAATATTTATTTGGCTTGCACTTGGAGGATTGTTTCTTTTAGCATCCTGCGCGACTGGCGAAAGTGTCAGCAGTCCCACTTCGTCATCCGTTGTTTATACGCTTACTCCCAGTTCGACATCCGTTTTTTATACCCCTATGCCTACCTCCACACCAGAAGTTACGCCAGCTACGCCTACGATCACCCCCACCCCCTTTTATCAGATGAGCGAAATGGATCATTATGCTGACTTGTTTTGGTTGGAGTGTGAGGTATCTTCAAATCTCTATCATCGTTGGCCAATTGCAGGAAAATGCTTTAGTCTCCTCGTTCCTAGCTGGCAGGATGAAGACCGCGCTCTTTTCGGTGAAAAATTCCTGAGGGTATCTTCCTCATGGGCTGACATTCGCAACACAATCAACGGGGATGTGTATGAAACAGAAAAACAAGCCGATTGGCTTTACATTCTTTATAAAAATGGGGGTGTATTTGCCCAATCCATGAGCGGCTTTACTACATACTCTCCGAACCGGTCGCTGCTGGAAGTTGACGGAAAGGTTGTGTGGGAACTGGCTACCCCTGGGCAGCCTACGATTATTTTCGATGGGCAGGATCTTCTGCAAGAATACAATCTTGAAGCAGCTTATTTTCCTTACGCGCTCAATGATAGACTGATTTTTGTCGCAAAAAGGGATTCCAAGTACGTTGTCCTATACGACGGCGAACAAATAGGTCCTGTCTTTGATGAAATATCCATTGGCTACTGTTGTGGACCTGCTGGTTATGCTCCTAAGAGAGCCCAGGGACAATATTGGTTCTGGGGCGTTCGTGAGAACCGCTATTATGCGGTTGCGATAGGTGTAGATGAATAAACATACACTACCTAACCCCCGCTCCTCGCTGGGATCTTCGTCTGCTGACCCCACGGGCTGGGGTGGAATCATAGAAAGAATCCAGCGACGAAGCGTATCTCCAAGGCTGTTTATCCGTCCTATTAATGAGGCCATCGCTGCGCGGCGCGGATCCTGAGTGCGCTTGCGCAGGAATTTCGCCGCGCGGAGTAACCCGCGCTACTTGGGGGTGTGAGACTTCCATCCTCCAGGGGGGCCCATGACAGGGGCATCCTCAAAACAACGACAACCCAACGATCTAGAAAAGAGGCGGCTCGCGCCGATCCCCCTTGTTGTGAAGGATGAATGATGCACTATTCTCATCCTAGGATTTCATTCGGCAACTTCTCTCGAGTTCCCTCCGCTTTTCGTCGTCACGATGGATTCTTTCTTCATAGCACACCAAAGGTGGGGGATATGAAGACGGGAACAATGGTTAAAACCCACGCAGAGGGGATATCCAGTGTTCATTTCTTGATAATCAGGTGTTATACGCCCTTAACGACTTAAGCGATTTTCTAATATGAGCCGATTACTTTATCAATTTGCTAAGACTGGCCTTGGGGGCCTAATCTTAGGCTGGGTATTTGCCTACTTCAGCTTTGCGATTCCGAGCGAGCGATTGGCTGAGACTGATTCTTTGATAGCGTTCCATCACCCATCTCCTTCATATCCATTGCACATTCTTATTGTTCCCAAAGGAAAATATAAATCTATATTGGATTTACCTCCCAACGATCCAACTTTTCTCATTGATTTATTTAGTGTGGTTAAGAATCTGGTTCAAAGGTTTAATTTGGAATCAAAGAGTTATCGTATGGTAGTAAATGGAGGGGAAGTGCAGGAGGTAAACCATCTTCATTTTCATTTGTTTTCTGATGAGGTTGTAGATTGACACTGTAGTGGGGCGTATAACCATTCGCTGGAATGGACCGGGGATGCTGCGCGATTTCATAACAAAGTTGTATGATATGAGTGGGTAGAAAAGATAGCGGTCGGGCATACCCCGGCCGCTCAGCTCAAAGCCGTTAGGAAGCCCCTACCGAATCCCTAGAAAGGGGGAGATATGACAGGCAACCCACCTTCGGAAATGAAATCGTCGGGTCGCAGCTCAATAATTGATAGCGTACGAACACCTCTAGGCCTCCTTGCGCTCGCCCTACTCGCTGTGGAGGCTATTCTCGCCATTCTCGCCGCTAACGCGACGCCTCCTGATACCACTTACCTGATAGGCGCTATGGTGGCGGTTATTCTACTAGTGGTCCTGCTTGTGGTCGCCCTCGCCATATGGAGGCCAGAGGCCCTCGCAGGATTGCGCCCTGGTGGTGTTGCAGCCGCATCCGACAAGCCCATGTCTCCGCCTCCAACCACAGTTGACGAGGTTGCGACCTCTGCGTCTGTAGATTCCGACCTGATCGATCCTAAACTCGTTCGCTTCATACCCCCTCTTCATCCCACGCAGTTCAAGATCGTTAACCTCCCGCGCCCATTCAGTCCCAAATTCTTCGACTATCCATTTACTCCCTCTGGCAAGCTCCCAATCTTTGGCATCCCCTTCTTTTTGCTTCCGGTAGTTGACTCTTCCGGGGCGATGAGAGGTCATAACGTAATTGACCTTCAGCCTTCGAAGACAAACGAGGCACATTCCCAACGCGTGGACGCCACGGTATCAAATGCCAAAGCTGTACATATGCTAATGTCCGCCGGACATGGATGGCGAATGCACGAGCAAGTTCAATTCCTTAACAGAAGAGTTGGGTACATTAGGCTCTCCTTTAGCCAAGGCCCCGACCAACTCTTTAATCTTATATTGGGCAAGCACTTGAGGGAATGGGCATTTGGCAATAACACTAATCTGGTCACGGAGATAGACCTTGGTGTTGCCAGGCCAGCATGGCTCTCGCATGACAGCACCAAGAGATTCGACCTTCTCGCTATCCCAATCGAAAGCCCGCCTAGAGACTTGGAAGCGATAGAGGTTGTCGCTGAGTTTGAGAACGACCATCCCGGTAAGCTGATTGACACGCCTTCAATCATCATCAGCGCTATCACCGTCGAGAGAGTTCTCGGGGCTTCCTAGCTTCTCGCTAGAGCGGACACCGCGCGAGGCGTGAATATAAGGTGAAGGAGTTTTGCAGGGCCACTCAGTGCGAGATTTTAGGAAGCAACCTTGGTTTCATTGTTATTGATGTCCTTAATTTGGGTAGTCTGTATATATTTCCGCAAGCTTAACTGCATCATCACTAAGGTCAAGAACCAGGTCCAGCTTATGATCGTTATCAAGGCTCTGTTGTTTATAGTGAGGTTCAACAATTTCCCATGGCATGCAGAGAATCTTTGTCCGGCGGCGAACTGATCGTTTTGCATGACTTGGAAGGACCGCATAGGTCGGATCAATTATCGAATTCTCAGACTCTATCCAAGCATGCAGATCGAATTGGCCTTGGACAATCCAAGTCCCTTCTATATAGAATGAATCATCCGGCAATATTTCTCTGTAACGCAGGAATGAGATGCACACATTACGTGCACAATTTCCTACAGTTGCATTTGTTAATTTAGCTAGCTCTTCTGAAAGCTTATGATCAATTTTCTTTTCTTTCATATATGCCATCCTATCAATCCTGTGGTAAGACAGGTATCAATGTAGGTTTCCAGTTTGATTATCGTATCTTCAATGCGGCTTCCTAACAACTCTCTGGAGGTGACCTGGGATGCGGCGCGATTTGGCAACAAAGTTGTATGATGGGGATGTTGGAAAAGCCAGGAATGGTCCGAACCCAGGCGCCTCAGCTCAAAACCGTTAGCTGGCAATGAGCATTTATGCAAAAAATATTTACAATGTCGGCAAGTGCATTAATTCACTAGAGAGGGGAAAGCTATGCATATTAGTTCACTACAAGTTATCAACCTTCGAGCTGTTAGAAATGCAGAATTTTCCGATTTGACTTCGATGGTGGTTATTGCAGGACCGAATGGCTGTGGAAAATCTTGCCTTTTTGATTCCATCCGTTTGTTAAAGTCGGCATATGGAGGTTATCAACCTAACGAATGGCAACAATGGTTCAGTGAATTTCAGATTAATTTAGATCGTAGCCAGCCAGAGCTTCTCAATTTATTCCAAGATAGATCAACGCCAGTAGAAATTTCTTTCGAGCTTACCCTTCATGGTGAAGAAATATCCTACATAAAAGAAAATATCACCAAGTTATTACGGCCGCTCATCTGGTATCAGGTCGCTCCCGAAGCTGGCCAGTATTTACGAACTCCCCCCCTCGCGGCTCAATTAAGGCAACATGCTCCAGAGATTGAGAGAAAGATTATAACTGGATCTGAGATAATTCTTAAGGAAATCTCTAATGTTGCCCACACTGGACGGATTAGGATCAATCCAGATCTCTCGATTGACCTAGCAGAATCGCCTGTTCTGGAGATGATTTTTAGCATCTTCGAACCACAAAATGTTGGAATATTTGAATATCATGGAGCTCAAAGGACATACCAGCGAGAGCAGATAGGGAGTGTAAACCTCAATATTGAGACAAGCGAACAGCAGGGCAGTCAACACGCACTCTATAACTATGCAAACAAGTTTACAAATATTAAGTCGGAGATGGCTTCTAGTTATGTGCGTGATCTAATAAGCCGAGAGGTTGATTCGAAAATTTCTCCCGGGGCATCTTTAACCTCTACCCTTCAGGAACTCTTCGAGACATTCTTTCCTGGAAAACATTTTCTAGGACCTCGTCCGATGCCTAATGGCAGATTACTATTTCCTGTTAGCACTGATGATGGGTTTGAGCATGATATCAATGATTTAAGCTCAGGTGAGAAGGAAGTCCTTTATGGCTATCTGCGTCTGTATAATCTATCACCTCGTCATTCAGTTCTCTTAGTTGATGAACCGGAACTTCATCTAAATCCAAGATTAATTCGAGGATTACCTCAGTTCTATGACAAACATCTAGGGTCTGCGCTGGATAATCAAATTTGGCTTCTCACACATTCAGATGCCCTATTACGCGAGGCATTATCTTCATCCGAGTTTGCAGTATTCCATATGCAGCTTCCATCACTCACGTGCTCAGACGAAAATCAAGTAACTCGAATACGCGCCGACGAAGATCTCGATCGCGCAATTATGGATCTCGTTGGTGATTTAGCTACATATCGGCCTGGTGCAAAAGTTGTAATTCTTGAAGGTGGAGGAGACTCAGATTTTGATCTCTTTATGGTTAATAGTCTGTTCCCCGAATTCCAGAATGAGGTAAATCCGATCTCTGCAGGTAATAAATCTCGGGTAATTCAACTAAACCAAGTATTAAGGAAGGTGAAAGAGGACAAAGCCATATCCGCATCATTCTATGCAATCGTTGATCGCGATACAGCCGAACCGACCCTCTCCGAAACCGATGGTGCATATCAATGGGATTCTTATCATATAGAGAACTATCTCCTTGAGCCAACGTTTATTCTTCAAGCAATGAATGATGCTCTTGGCCCTCAATCGCCTTTCTCAACTGAAATTGAAGTCGAAACGGCTCTTCACGATTGCGCTGTCAGTACACGTCCTGCCTTGGTCCGTGAGAGCCTTGAAGCGCAGGCAAATAGGATTCTTGTTTCCCAGATTGGCACCAGATCTGATCGTAATGCATCTGATACAGTCATTAGTTTGCGCAACGCCATAGACAAATCCTTGGAAAGGATCTCTGAAGTGGATGAAGATGAACTTTCAGAAGAAAAATTGAAAGATATGAAATCTGAGCTTGAAACAACCCTCGATGCTGATTTGACGTCAGGTGAATGGCGTAAGAACTTCCGAGGAAGAGAAATACTCAAATCTTTTGTTACTAATTACTGCGCGGGAATTAAGTATGAAGTATTTAGGAATCTGATTATCTCCAAAATGAGGGATCAAGATTATCGCCCTCCAGACATGGAGTCCATTATCACTAGCATTCTGCACGCCTGATTTGCTCTCTTTCAAGTCGGACCAGATTAAGGTGCCAGCTAACAAGTCGCTGAAGCGGACGCCGGTAGCAACAGCAAATCCATTTTTTCGGTCTTATCCGGCGCCGCTTAGCTCAAGCCGTTGTGCAGCCTAAATATTTTCCTCCTGGGAGGCCAGTTGGGTGAAAAGATGAACACCGTGATCCGAAAGCTCGATGGCGCAAATATGGATATTGACCTCGTGACTCCAAAGAACCAGATAGGATGGGAGCAAGACACTTGTCCCTGGAATGCAACAGAAAACACGAATAATCATAAATGTGCGGTCAAGAATGTTTCAATCTGTCCATATTTCTGCGGGATTGAATATCAAGACTTTGTACTGTGCTGCTATCCTGACGAAAATCCATTCCGAGCAAAGCAGCAGTGAACTAGATCGGGACATAGGTTGGCCGGCTAACATCTATGAAAGAGCCGCCTTGTCAAGAACCAATTGGCGTACCCAAGAACGTCCTCCATCCAGGAGGCTTGTTTTGGGGTGATTCCTTATTTCCACTCGCTAGAGCGCTCCCCTAAGGCAAACCAGTAATTACCGATTCTGGTATTTCGGTAAATAAGGTTTTTCTCTTTTCATTCTCCCCTCCTTGTGGCTGCTCGTGAGATGTAGTACGGTGAAATCCGTATAGTCATTTATTCTGCTATATGGGAGGTCCCCATTCAATAATATTTATACGGGGTAGTCCTGCATAACACATGGTTTATATGGATAGGACCCGTTAAAA
>SDBS01005066.1_pt1 | contig 12882 bp, 21 predicted proteins | sample 2277091 | NCBI WGS metagenome assembly SDBS01 (sample SAMN10404972, study PRJNA504765) | marine sediment metagenome | isolation source: marine sediment core GS10_PC15, 163 cmbsf | place: Arctic Ocean: Southern Knipovich Ridge | collected 2010 | reverse complement strand
CGACAAAGGATTCAAAGCAGGACTCAAAGCAGGATTAGCCTGGGAGCCAGGGGAGTCTGTTTATACATGGAGCTAAGGGGAGATATCATGACACGACCGTATCAGGTACTACGAGACAAGCTGCGCGCGAAGCGCCATGCTCGAATAGTGAAAGAAGCTGGCGCACGTCTTAATGAGCAACTTGAGGCTCACGACAAGGGATTCCGCAAGGGCTTCAAGGCCGGTTTCATTCAGGCACTTGATGAAAGAGATCGTGAGTATTTCGAGTCACGTTTCGAAGATATTGAAAAGCATCTCAACTAAGGAGAAACAATGAAGACTCTTATTGGAGCACTTAGGTCAAAGACTATCTGGGCCAATGTGATTCTCGCCGCTGGTGCGGCTTTGATCGAGAGCCTTAGTGCTGCGGGCCTCCCCGCGACTACATACGCTCTTATCGTAGCCGCAGTAAATGCTGGCCTCCGCGCGATCACTACCACCTCTCTCGCCGATAAGGTGAAGGCAAAGGCGTAGTATGAGCTTTGAAAGTAAATGTAAGTTATGTGACCACGCTAGTCATGAATCCGAAGCGTGCCAGTTGATTTACGTCTATGATCGAGGCCCTAATAGCCCGCCCGGCAATCAGCGTTGTTTATGTGGTTATGATGTATCTCAAGCATCAAACGTAACATCAAACGTAGTGCTTACGGAGTTTATCCTGTGGCCTGGGAGACCCTAGCGCTGATCGGGGGACTCTTCGCTTTAGTAGCGGGTTCCTTTTGGGTGGCGATTAAGGAAGCTAAGAAGGGCGCTAAGTCTGACGCGAGGCTGGGGGTAGTAGAGGATGAGCGAGAAAGAGAGCGAGAAGCAGAGAAAATTCTGGATGGCCCTGGGCGCTCTGGCAACAGTCTATTTGACCGCCTGCGCAGGAAGCATATCCGTTCCGATGATTCGTAAGCCTCCCATTCCTTCGAACAACGCAATCTCTGAAGCCATCGTTATCTGTCAGCCTAAGGGGGATGCCTGTCAGCCCACGCAGCTCTCGGTTACCGTGTGTGACCCTGATGAAGATCTGGGCTGTCGAGTCAGAGATGGCATCCATGATTACTTTAGTGGTTTAGACCTTTATGGTGATTACGTAGATAAGATCAACAAGGAGAAGTAATGTCTAGAATTATCCACCAGTCCTTTTCGAAGATCCCGAACGGGAATGTCGTATCAACGATTGTAGAGCTTACAGTCCCCTCTGACTCCGTTGAGGTCCCGCGTCAGAGTTCCGACGCAAGCGGCACTGCCTCGGCAGCGCAGCTTGTGCGTCCTGGCGATCCCGTTGTCACAGTGTCCAAGACTGACAATAACTCGGTGGCACTCACGGGTAATGTTGGCGATAAGATGCTGCTCGTGACGCATTCGTATGACCCCATCACTAACCAGCAGGCGGGCTAATTATGTTTAAACTTATTACTGGACTAGTTTTAGCCTTTGCACTTATCCTCCCGTCGCTTGTGTCTGCTGATACGACGAAGCGTCCCGATGAGACCCGCATCGTATCTTTCGACGTGCAGACTAAGGCCCTTGGGCCGTTTCCGCTGGAGACGTGCCTTGTCTTCGAAGGTACGAACAAGGAGGATATCTTCACTCACTTCGACTGCTTCCCCGTCACGACTGATGAAATCAGTTCCCATCCGGTCAGCGTGCCGGAGGGCCTCGGGCATGTTCTCGTGTTTGCTATTACGCGCTACATCGACTCCGATGGCGTGCTCGTGGTCAGTGACCTCTCCGATACTCGCGGGAAGGCGTTGGATGTGCCTTCGAAACCCGAACTTCTACCTTAAGGAGCAATAAATGGCTACCCCCTCTGAATCATTTGTCCTATTTAATGGACGTAACTTCAAATTTCATAGTGTCCCCTACTCCGGCGGCGCCGCGTCTACGTTCAGCGTAGACCAGAGTGCTACTGCTGTCGCAGTGGTCGAGCCGGCTGCAAACCAGCCGTCTCTCACTCTTGCTGCTGGCTCTGGCGGCCTCAAGGTGGTCACTGTTGCTGCAGGTGGTGATGATCTTGGCGGAGCGGTTACAATCGTAGTCGCCCACGGAGTTTCGATTTCGAGTTCCAAGGCAGCTTAGTAAATGGCTATCTCGGCATACCGAGGTGGTAAGCTAAAGAAGCACGCCACGCTTGGGACCTCTCTCGCTGCTGACGCCTCTAGGGGCGCAGAGCGAGAGGTCTTTAGTGGCTTGTACAAGCAGGCTAGGGCTTCGGCCAACGATCCTGCTGCCTTTAAGCGATCCGCCCAAGCCCAGTTTGCGAGGCGTAATGCTCCTGGGCTGTCCACTATTGCTACTGCTCGTGGCAAGATTGGTGAGGCTCGATCAGCCATCTCTGGTCTAGAAGGCAGACGAGGATACGCCCAAGAAGGTATTGATCTAGGAGAAGCCCGGTCGGGTATCGTCGGCGCTCAGGTTGCTAAAGGAACTTGGACTCCCCCTACGTTTAATAAGCTTGAGGGGTACCAGCAAGCTACCGATGACATGGGTAAGAAAGCTCGAAAGTCTCTTAAGAAATCAAACAAGGCAGCGTTCTACGCTCATGGTGTGAGCCAAGCGGGCGTAGACGCAACAAAGAAGGAAAAGAAGCTGAGAGGCCGCTTCGCGTCTAGCAAAGTGGGTATGCGGCAATTCGCTGGTGAGAATCAACGTATTTTACAGGGCGCTAGGAAGGCGTTTAAACCGGGATTCAAGGGCTTCTCTAAGGCCGAAGGCCAGATCGCTGAAGATGTTGCTAAGCATTGGGACACTTTGGATTCTGAGAAGCAGGCTGGGTATAAGACTGATTATGCCGGTGGTGATTGGTTAGGTGATATATCTGAATCTCCCCTTCGGAAGGCCAAATCCAAGCCCTTTAAGAAGGTTCGTAGATCAAAGTCTGTCCTGTTCCGAGAGCGTGCTTACGCCGACATGCTACAGTCGAGAGAGGCCCAGGGCAGAGCAGATATAGAGAACATTGACCCAGAGCTAGCTAAACAGCGGGCTAAGATCCCTACGCTTCAGCGAAATATTGATCAAACATACCAGCCGCTCGCTCGTAGAGCGAATGTATACGGCGGGTTCTTCGGTGGGATATAAAGGAATAATAAATGGCTACTCTAGATGGCATTAGTCTGAACTACGCTGGTACTATTAAAACACCGGACGGCTTCAATGTTGATGTGTGGAGCGCTCGCCTCTCTGGTGAGGCTACCGATACTTTCACAGTCCCGGGTGTTTCTACCACTAACGGTGCGGCTATTCTTCTGAAGGGTCTGGGCGAAGATCCGGTGATCCCTGTGAATCCTGCCGACGTGAGCCGAACTCCAGCGCAGGCTAGTATTACGGTTGCCGTGGCGGCTAGAGCCGAAGGAGACTCAATAGTCACGGTCACTAACAGCGCATCCCCCCGTAGGCGAAACCAAGTTATTATCACTACCCTACGGCAGCGAGTCGGTTCGAATAACGCTACAATTGATGAGGACCCGACTTAATCAATTAAAAATATGGTATAATTAGATGAAGAGCGTGATGAATGCTCTAATCTTAAACTAGACTAATCGGAGAGTGCCAAGCCCCAAGGGGGAGGAATCTTTGATCTAAAGAAGGAGAAGTAATTATGGCTTCCGATTTTACAATTAAGTATCGTCAGTTCTTGCCCGGCGGCGGTTTCGATTCAACCGGTGCTCCGGTGCAGGGTAAGACCAAGATTGTTGGTTCAGTCTCGGTGACCAGTTACGCTCGCCCCGAAGCCCTCTCGCCGACAGACGTTGGGCTTACCACGATTGACTCGATTCAGCTTCGAGTTGGTAACCAGAGTGGGCACCCTTCGGCGTCGAATCGCCGAGAGGCTCTGTACAATCAGGCTAGCGATCAGTTCTATCTGATCACTATCTCTAGTGTGGGTGCAGTTCTTGAGTATGCTGCCGCCGCAACTGAGACCGTCGAGTTCGAGGTCTTCGGTGATAGCGCGCACAATGTTGAGCTTCTGTAAGTAGAGCTTTTCATTTCGCATTTGAAGCAAAGAGAGGGGGCTTCCTCTGGAGGCCCCCTCTTGTTTCAGTGGAGGTTTAATGAGCTACGGTAGAGATAGCATCACTCCCAGTCAACCTACTCCTTATGTTGCACCTCTAAGGTGTCAGACGTGTGGCACTGAAATTAGGAAGAAACCCAAGGCTAAGACCCCCAAGTATTGTCCTCCTTGCCGGCATAGGCAACAGGATGAATTTAAACAATCACGAAGAAATGTTAGGAGGTAAGAAATGGCTGAAGTAAGTTTTGATACTCTAGAGGCTCTTGCCCGTCTGGGCGTTCCCTCGGAAACGGATGCGAGTATTGTATCTGGTTTTAAGCGGATTACTGTTGTTCAGGGCCCTGTTAAGGTAGAACGTAATTTCTACCAGCAGGGCGATGGCGATGATTTTGCTGCGTCGGATACTTTTGTGTCTGGCTTGGTTCGTCCCTTTGCGGTTTCCGCGCAGTTCACCAATATCGATGCAGGCGGCGCTACGGCTCACCCGACCGCAGAGCTTGAGGGTGTTGAGTCGGACACAAACTTCAAGCGAGTTACTGTGCATGACGCCGACGGCATTAATGACGCGGGTATTTTGGTAACTGTTTACGGGTACTAAGTCTTATACAACCTAGGAGGGAGTATGCGCAGACAGCCTCGTCTGACGAGGCGGTTTGCCTTGTCGAGAGGAGGAGATATGAATTTGAATCTACCGGAACGCGGTCGCCCTAGGGGCGTTCGCTACCGTAAATGTGATCTAGGTGTGGATCTCCCGTCGGACTTTGTGCATGAGCTTAAGAGTCTAGACTCGAATTTGTATCCGGTATTTCATCCATATCGAATGCTGTGGGACAGTATCGTAAATGATTACTCCGGCCCTCTGGATGATCCGCGGTATCAGATCGAGTACAAGTACGGTGAGTTGAACTTCGGATTTGTATTGACAAACGGCCAGGGCCGTCCTTCACCGGACGGCTCGTGGCATATATGGCGTTGGTGTGAGCCTCACGGCTGGGCGCATGTAATCAACATTGATTCAAAGGATCGACAGTATCTTGATCTTTTGGTTAAACGGCTCTGGCTGCAGGATCGGTATCATAGCAGGTACGGCCATCGAGGATATCAGAAGTTGCTGGAGGAGGCTGATATAGAGCAGCGAGAAAAGCAACAGTTGGATAAGCAGGACTTAATGAATGAAATCGGAAAGACCAATTCTGCCATGCTAGGTCGATGCGCAGAGAACATGGCGCGCGGGCTTACTAAGCCGACGAATCCTACGAAAGATATTATCTTTAGTGCAGCAGGTGTTAATAACAAGAGCAAGATTGTTCGCTCCCTTTCAGACCGCGAGGGCGGACTCGTCCTGCCGGAGGGCCTCGGAGAAGAGTGGTAGGTGTAAATGGGACTACAGAGCGCCAAACGATTCGGCTTAGAGACTGAAGGTAATCTAGAGCTTGAGCTGCGTCTCCGGCGTATGGAGATAGCAATAGGCCAGCGTGCTCTAGGCAACGAAGATGCGATTACGCTATCTAGGGGTAATAGCTCCACGGTCCCGCAGGTTACTGGGCTTAGTCTGGGCGGAGCTATCCCTGGTGGTTTCACGGTAAATTGGAGCGCTGTAACGATCTCGGATCTTCGTAGGTACGAAGTCCAGTTTGCTACTGATCTAGGCTTTACCACAGGACTACAGAAGTTTACTGCCGCTACTACGACTCTGGCGTTCACTACAGCGGACACTAGTGCTGCAACGGTTTACTTTACTAGAGTGAGAGCGGTGAATTCGGCGGGAACTCCGGGTACATTCTCGATCACGTTGAATACGACCACGGGTCAGGCAGAGTCACAGGATATTGCAGACGAGGCTATTACCGCAGAGAAGATTGATACTTCGTCTCCGATTTTGTATAGTGGTCTTGATGATGAAGATGTGGGATCGAAGTTAGCGCTGAGAGGATACATTGACGGTTTAATCCTTTCTAACAATACGCTTGATGCTGCTCATTTAGATATCGCTGTCGGTATGGGTAGGGATTCAACTAATATTGCTTCTCTGTTCCTTCCTGCGGCGTTCACTAAGAAGATCGATACTGATTGGGCTGAGGGATCTGACGCTGGAGGTTTCCCTTCGGCTTTGACTCTAGCGGTTAACACTTGGTATGACGTGTTTCTGCTCAAAAAGGATGTTGATGATACGGTAGATATTGGTTTTGATACGTCGGCGACTGCTGCTAATCTGTTGGCTGATGCCACCGCGTATAGTAAGTTTAGACTAATTGGATCTGTTCTCACGAACACAGGAGACACAGATATTTTAGCGTTCTTCCAAAGAGGCAATAAAGTCTTTTGGCAAGTGCCTACTCTTGATCAGGACACTAATCTTTCTACCTCTGATGCAGACTATTCAGTTAAGACACCCCTGGGCAGAATTACCGAGGCGATCTTAAATGTACACATACAGGGCGGTAGTAATGAAGAGCATTGGTTGTATGACCCCGCGACGACTTCTGCGGCGCCATCAACTACGGCAGCCCCGCTAGGAAATATAAGGACGCCAAGTGGAGGTGCAGGTCATCAAGCTCAATTTAGTATCGGCACAGACACTCTTAGTCAAATTTCAGCTCGTTCTTCGGGCACCCCGAACTTTAGAGTTGTAACTATTGGGTATATAGATCCACGAGGACAGAACTTATGATGGGTAAACAGCTAGACAAGGCTAAGAGGGTTAGACAGGCGCCGATCAGGAAGGCTAATAAGGCTACCTTGAGTAAGATGTCTAACGCTGATCGCTCCAGCATTCGGAGACGCGCGACCCGCGGATTTTCATCCTTACCCACTCCTGAGGCTACAGCCAGAGAGATTAAGAAGGTGGCCGCGCAGAAGGGCGCTTTCACTACTAGCCCTGGGGCTAACATTGAAGTAGCGCGTGAAGGAAAATCTCTCGGCCGCGCTGCATTGACTATAACTAAGATTAAGGCTACGCTGCATGATATCAAGAAGTCGTATCTCGACTCTATAGCTAAAAGGGTCGGCAAACTAGGCACAGGAGACAGTAAATGAATATTTCATCTGCCCTCACCAGCACCAGCGGAAACTTAGCCCGCAAGCATCTTCGAAAGAAAGAGAAGAAGGAGAAGAAGGATAGGAAGAGAGACAAGTGGAGGAAGAAGCTGGGCCTCTATAGATCGCCCGAGAAGAAGAAGGATAAGAAGAGTAAGAAAAAGCCTCTGCAGCATCTAATGCGGACAGCTAAGAGATTTGGCGCGTTAGGTGGGAAGTGAGTAATTATGGCGGTAATTGACGACAACCTCGCTGGACTAAGGGATCGTGTCAGGCGTTGGCTTCATGAAACTGATTCTGGCACTTCATTCTGGAGCAACACGTTCATCGATCAGATGATCAATGCTTCTTATCGCCGCAGATCCGTGCAACTAGTTATGGCTTTTGAGGGCTATTTTGTTAATGTTGCTACTCGTGATCTAGTAGGGAACCAAGAGCGGTATGCTTGGCCCCCTGGGTTTGAGCGGCTACAGAAGATGGAGATCATTCGCTCAGACGGCACGCGAGTGCCGCTAGAGCGGGCTGAAAGACACTTCGGCGTTAACTTCGTCAATGTAGGTGGAGTAAGGGATAGCTTCAAGCCGAATTATAGGTCTATCTCTGGAGGCTTCGTACTGGAGCCCATGCCTACAGAGACCGTCGTAGACGGTCTACGTATTGAGTTTACTCAGCTCCCTGCCCTCCTGCAGGCGGACGGAGACTCCCTGCACACCGACTTTCCTCGCTCGCTCGATGAGATTATTGTATTGGACGCGACTATCGCGTGCTTAGATTCTGAGAACTTGTTAGAGACTGGCGCAACAAGGACAGCGCTAAGAGCGCGACAAGATTGGGAGTTCGACTTCGCGCGCTTCATTGATTCAAAGATGATTAGCACTAATAAAGTCATTCCCTTCAATCCACATTATTCTAATAGCTGAAATGATTAAAGTATGTTTACGCTGTAGTGAGGTTGTGCCTCGGGCAAGAATAAATTTTGAGGGCGAGTATCTTTGCTCAAGATGTAATCATATAAAGAATTGTAGAAAATATGATAGGTCGGAGAAAGGTCAAGCGAATAATAAGAGATACACTAAAGAGTACTCTCAAACAGACGCTTTTAAGGCTAATCAAAAGAAGTATCTACAAACTGAAAAAGGTAAGGCAAAGCAAAGGCGATGGGCGCAATCGGAGAATGGTAAGGCTGTACTTGCCGCAAAGCATCATAGACGCTATTGGAATGATCCTACATATTACAGAAAGAAGGCATTAATGAGAGTGCATGGTATTGAAGACTATAGGCTAGACGACCTCTGCGCGCTCTGCGCGCTCACGGAGGACCTAACTCTAGACCATATGCACCCGGTAGCCAAGGGCGGACCCAGTGAGGATTACAACTTCCAAACGCTTTGTCGAAATTGTAACTCTTTTAAGAAGGATAGACTAATGACTCCATTCCCGCAAGCGGGAGTTCTAGTAGGTGGGTCTTACTAATGCCCGAGCGTAATATACTTCCCGCTATTGACTTCATATCATTCGAAGGGTTGTATACTAAAATGAATCCGGAGTCCCTTCAGGTGACTCAGCTCAGAGAGTGTAAGAACGCTGATTTCTTCAGAGAATACGGTTCGCTTTCGAAGCTGCGCGGCACCGCGCGGGTTCTTAACAGTCCGTATCAAGAAAGCAGCACAGCAAAATCAATTGCCTGGGGAGACTTCTACAAGGCACAGGATCTAACTGGAGCCATCGACAGGCAGGAACTTATTGGGGCAGGAACCACTATCCGTAAGGTTAATTCGGACGGTACGACCACACAGCTACTAAGCGGTGAGCCTGATGGTTTATTTCGCTCTTCTGATTCTTTAGACCGATTTATGTTCATTACAAGTCAGGACCCCTTTAGCGTAGGAAATAAGGGGCAGATGTCTAAATATGATGGCACCAGAATTACGCAGTGGGGGCTTACAGCGCCAGGAGAACAAGAGTCTACTATTGAGTCGTTTAACGACTCCTCTATTTTCGATCTATCGAACTCTACAGTAGCCGACAGTACTCAACCGGCATTTGATGGTACTGCTACTGAGATGACTAAAGGGACTTCTTCTACTTCTTCCTTCATTGAGGACTTAAATCGCCCCCCGTTCGCAATCAACACCATCATTGAAGATCGCGCTAGGATGAATTTCTTCATCGACAGGGAGCATTATAGGAAGTTAGTCACTAGTGGCCGAGCTGTTTCTGTCTATTTTGGCTCCGGTACGACTCTATCCAACAACTTTTATAGATTCGATTTTCAGATCGGTAGGCTCATAGAGGGCTGGAATACCCTAATCTTTGATTTTTCTACTTTCCCTTCTGGTGATTTCGGCACAACTATGGGCATTCCTGATGATGACGCTATCGCGTCGTTGCGCTTTGAGATCATCACGAACTCAGCGACAGATACCCCTGTTGTATATTGGGACAATTTAGTCAATCTCGATCAGGGCGGAGCTGTACCTACGTTTGATAATGCGGGCGGGTCTGTGTTCAATCAGTCTTCCTCGGCTTTGTGGGATCTTCGGGTTACATTTGTCGATGAGGCCGGTAATGAATCTAATTCTGGTCCCACTTCTGTGACGGCGGATAATACTACCGGTGGTACTAATTTCGGCGAGATTGATTGGTCTAGTATTCCTACGTCTTCGAACCCAGCAACAGTTAAGCGCAACTTGTACAGGACTGTAGCTAGCGGCTCTCTGTTTTTGTTCCTCACTTCTATTAATGACAATGTTACGACCACCTACACAGACACAACTCCGGATGCCTCTCTAGGCTCTAATACGCCTCCGTTCCTTGGTGATGATATTTTTGACAATAGCCCTCCTCCCTCGTCTGGTATTCATGTGATCTGGAAGCGTACTGCCTTTTTAGCCGGTGATCCGCTTAACCCAAATATCGTGATCTTCAGTAGATTTGATCTACCGGAAGCATTCCCTTTCGCTAATGCTATCGAGTTCGATGAGCGAGTTACCGGTATGTTTAGGACTTACTTAGGTCTTGTCATTGTGACCGAGACGAGCTATTGGCGAGTAATCGGTGATAATCCTGATTATACTGTAGATAAGGTCATTGAGGGATTTGGCGGTGTAGGCTTTAGAGGAGTAGGCACAGGTCGAGAAACAGGCTGGGTTGTTGATCGTGATGGGTTAAGACTTTATGACCTCCGAGAGACGATTAAGATTTCTGAGGTGATTAGAGATCGGGTGGACGCGTTCAATAAGAGTGCCCTGGAGGATTCGCATACTGCTCACACTAGGGACAATAACGGCATATTTTGGCTTACGAAAGATGCCAACGCCGTTTACTCCGATATCTACTTTTATCAGTATATGATTGATGAAATTCGTCGAGGCTGGTTTTCACAGGTAGTGCCGAACCCAACTACATTCAACATTCTTCAAATCTGGGAAATTGAAGATTCAAACGGTAATTTTAAGCTTCATTGTGGCACGGATGCGGGTATGGTGTTTGAACTCATGTCGCCTGACAGCCTGAACTGGGTAGATGAGGCGGGCCAGTCTAGGGCGATCACGATGGAGATTCAGACTCCCTTTATGAGGGCCGGGGTTAATCCCGAGGCACAGCAGCTTGAGGGCACCTCCGGGCGTGTGTCGCCCAGGTTTATTGAACTTAGGGCTAAGGAGGCCTCTGGCCTCGCTCATACTTGGACTGTAATCGTAGAGACTTCCGACAGCGCCTCGGACACTACACCTGTGCGAGACAGCCAGACATTGACTTTTGTGTTCCCGGCTGGGGTGAGTCTAATCCGTATAGCCACTCAGGACCTCACCCCCGCGGAGTATATTCGGCTGACTATTCGAAATGAGGAGAAAGATAAGGATTTGTCAATTATGGGGGCAAAGTTGACCTATCATGTCCGTCCGGGACAGTTCCCAGTTACCACCTCGGTAGCAGGGCAGAATTGATCAGTCTAATCTTATTTTTCTCATAATTAAAAATACGGTATAATTAAGTAGGAGAGTACGCGGGAGGAGCTATGGGCCAATTGAAAAAGATTAGAGTACGTGAGGCGAAACCTAGGGATCTTGGGCTGTTTAGGAAGTTATGGCAGGAGTGTATAGATGAATCAACTTACGGCCCAGGCACAATGCCTATTTTCGAAGAATTGTTCAATGCCTGCGTGGAAGCAGATAATGGATTTGTGTTGCTAGTTGCAGACAAAGGCATTTTGATCGCTGGAGAGGCTGAGGCTCAATTCGAATCGGCCTCGCCTGCGGCTCAGATCTGGGGTATTTATGTGGCGAAGGGAGCCAGAGATAAAGGTGTAGCGTCCGCTATGCTTGAGGAAGCTAAATTGAGATTTAAGACTTTAGGGCATTCTGCCGCGGCTATAGCTTTGTCTCCCAATCAGGAAGTAGTAGCCGCAGTTGAAAAGGCGGGGTTTAAGCCGTTCATGACTCAGTATGTTTTAAACGCAGAAGAGGCTAAGCAATGATAGGTGCAGCACTCGGCGCGGGCGCCGCTATATTTGGCGGAATCCAACAGCAGCAAACTGCTGAGAAGGCACTCTCTGATGCGAAGAAAGTAGGCGCCAAATCCAGTAGGTTCCAACAGGCAGAGTCAGCGAAAGTAGGTGCTGAGGCTGAGTTTGCACGGGAGCAGAAGCGTGCAGCAGAAGAGACCCGTTTAATTGTAACCAGTCAGCTAGGAAGGGCCGGTACCTACGGGCCTTCACCGGGCGGGTCCGATTTTGGGCTGGGTACTCCTGCTGGACTAAGCGGTCTTACTACTGGGCCTGGAACTTTTAGCGGTGGCCTGTGGGGAGATGAAGAGACTAAGGGCGGAACTATAGTTGGAGGTAAGTACGACAAGAAGACTGGAGCTAGGAAGGGCAGTGTTGATTGGGGAATATCAGGTCAAGCTTTAGACCCTGAGGCTATGGCCGAGGGCATTATGGGCACGTCTCAGTTCTCTACTGTCAGTGGTATGGTAGCCGAGGCCAATCAGCTACAGAATCGCCAGGGCCCGCTTTGGGAGGAGCTAAATAACGCTATCGTGGGCTCTGTCTATGAGGGCGCCGCTGCGAATCAAAGGCAGCAAATGGAAGAGATTTCGCGAGGTATGGCTCGCGGCGGTAACGCTAGAACTCAAGGACTCGCTTTAGCGAAGAAGTTCAAGGTGCAGAATGATATCAATCAGCAGCGCTCTTCGCAGCTATGGCAGTCACGCATGGCGTTGGATCAGTGGGTGGGGCAGAAGGTGCAACAGAATCTTGCATTTGCTGGCGCTTGGACAGATAACCAAGCTGGCATTCGAGACAGCTACACGGCTGCAATGACAGACCTACGAACATTCTGGTCTCAGACTATGCCCGCCGCTGCAATGGGGGCTAATGCTTCGACTACGGCTGCAACCCAGTCTGCTATGGGTAACGCCTATGACTCTATCCTCTCCGCGCAGGGGACAAAGTGGAATGCAATTTCTGGGGCTGTAGAAGGTCTGGGAGGTGTAGCGATGATGGGAGTTGGAGGGCTTATGATGGCCGGTGGTGGAGCGCCGAATAGCTCGTCTTTGTCTACGTTGCAATCTCCTCAAGCTGATTACTCAGGGTCGAGATAATGGCTAACGACTACGCTCCTGATTATCCGACTGTGCAGGCGCCGCCTCGTGCCTTGCCTGCAGGGACTATGATTAAGGCCCTTGGCGCCCGGCAGGCTGCCACAGGGTCAGCCACCAATCGGTAAATCCCACGGACTCATGATATTCATCATAAATCTCCGTCCCGGGATATGGAGCTACCACACCGCCTTCACTGAACCATGCGG
>SDBS01005065.1_pt1 | contig 12883 bp, 13 predicted proteins | sample 2277091 | NCBI WGS metagenome assembly SDBS01 (sample SAMN10404972, study PRJNA504765) | marine sediment metagenome | isolation source: marine sediment core GS10_PC15, 163 cmbsf | place: Arctic Ocean: Southern Knipovich Ridge | collected 2010 | reverse complement strand
TTTTGATGGATACACTAAGATCTATGTTTGCTATCCCATTTGACAGTGCGTGAGAAAAGGGGGGTAAGACCATGAGAAGCATTAGATTAATTCTGCCCGTTGTGCTCTTTGTAACCCTGGCTGCTTCGTTCGTTCATGCTGCCGAAGAAGTGATAATAGACGACGCGTACACCATGGATCAGTATATGAACAAGTGGACTGAGTTCTGCGTTTGGGATCCTGTCGTGTTTAATGTTGACTACACGATCGTTGGAAGAGATGGTAGGAGATACAAGGCAATCATAATCATTAGATATAAGGGAGAAAGACTGAGGACAGTAGAAAGGCACACGCCGGGAAGCTACACCACGACAATGATCAATATAGCGGATGGTGATGATATAGGCACACGCAATGTCAGATACAAGATCAAGTTGAAGCGGCGCGGAGTGTTGAAGGACATTAATACTGTTACTGAAACCGAGGCGTTGACTGTTTCCGAGTGCATAGAATAGACTCCGGCATGTCAATCCGGATTTAACCAGTTTGGGCGGCAGGGTCTTCCTTGACCCTGCCGCTTTTCTTCATCGACAAAGCCCCCCTTGTTCGGGAGACCTCGAGCTACCAGCCTTTAGCAGACATCAGATCGTTCACCGCCAAACCTTGCCTTCGTCACAACTGTGGCTTTGGTGTCTTACGCAAGAGACGATTCAATTCGAAGCGAGCCTGTTTGAAATCGGGCGTTATCTTAAGTGCATTCGAGTAATGAGCCATGGCCTGCTCTGGTTTTCCCTTTCGCGCCTGTACAAGGCCCAAACCGTAGTGTGCCTCAGCAAAGTCGGGCTTGGCTTGTAGCGCACTCGAAAAACAGGCCGTGGCCTCTTCCAGTCTTCCTTGACGTACGAGTGCTATTCCCATGTTGTACTTGACCTCGACAAAATCAGGTTTGATTTCCAGCGCTTTGCGGTAGTGCCGGATAGCCGCCTCTGTCCTTCCCTGACGTACCAGTACAATCCCTATGTTACTGTGTACCTCCGCAAAATCCGGCTTGATTCGCACGGCCTCGCGAAAATGACTAATCGCCTCATCCAATCTCCCTTGGCCTGTCAATACAACCCCCATGTTTCTGTGGATGTAGTAATTGTCAGAGGTCACATCGAGGGTGTGCTGGAACAGCGTGGTACTCTCCTTCCAATGGCGGACTTGTGAAAGTGTGCAAACCATGAGCGCGAGAAGCAATAATCCGCCCAATACACCAGGCACAACCCTGTGAACCTTCCACTTTGCCACAAGCGCATTTGCTCCCCAGGCAACGGCAATAAAAAGGCCTACGAGTGGGATGTAGGTGAATCGGTCAGCCATGGCCTGAAAGCCTGACTGTGCCAGCCCGATGACCGGCACAAGGGTTCCCAGGTACCAAAGCCATCCCACCACAAGATACGGGTGCCGACGTCCAGCCCGAGCCACGAACACCGACATGCCGCCTAAGAACAAGGCTGCCCCTACCACCTGCCACATAGCTATACCGGACCCAGGGTGCGGATAGTACACCGCAAGATCATGAGGCCATATCATCTTGCGGACATAGCTTACGTAGGACACCAGGGCATTGGCTAAACGCGTCCCTATTGGAAAGGATTCCAGTGATACCAGGGATCCATCACGTCTCTGACCAACCAAGGTCACCATGCTGAAAGCTATCGACAGAAGAATGAGAGGCACTTTTTCCAAAAACAGCCGCAGGACGGTGGGTCTTTCAAAAGCCTGGAGCCTGACCTCAGCTGTCTCGAGCTGCCGCTCCCTCCTGAATGCAAAACGCTCAAGCGGCCAATAGTCTAGAAGGAGTAAAACAAATGGCAGAGTTACAACCATCGGTTTTGCCATAAGCGCTGAGGCAAAGCATAGAATGACCAACAAGTATTTGCCTGTCTTGGGAGCCTTAACATAACGGAAGTAACTCACCAAGGTAAGCATCCAGAAAAAGGTGCTCAGCATGTCCTTCCGTTCCGTCACCCAGGCAACAGACTCCACGCGAAGAGGATGAAGAGCAAACAAGGCAGCCGCAAATGCACTGCGCCAAACAGCCCCTGTCATCCGCCTCAGGGTAAAAAATAGCAACAGGGTGTTGGCTGTGTGAAGCAGTACATTTGTGACATGGTATCCCCCGGGGTTAAGGCCGTAAATTTCATAGTCGAACATGAACGATAGCCATGTGAGCGGAAACCAAAAACCGAGATGAAGACGGGCAAATGCCCCCACGACGCTGTCCCAGGTTAATCCTTGTTGAACAAGTTGATTTTCATACACATAAAGCCCATCATCATAATCTACAAACCCGTGGTTTCTTACCTCCGAGAAGGATAGAACGGTCACAAGAATCAATAAGAGGGCAACCACAACCTCGGTGTGCAAAACCTTTTTCTCAACATGTTGGTTGCTCATACTATCGCTCTCTAAGGAAACAGGCACCCCTAATGTTTATGCAACTTCACCTTACGCTATCAAAACCATACCCAAACCTCAATGCTTCCTGTGCCCCGACCGGATTCCATTAGGTTTAACCGGTTGACAATGGATGCTATTATTAATAGTATTACCTTTTAGCCTGGCCTGATAGAGCGAAACTAGAATCCATCTCAAAAATGGGGATCAGGGTTCAGGGCCCCGCCTGACGGCGGGATGAGCATTTTGAGCCGACCCGCAACGCCGCCATGGGGACTCAGACCCTTTTTTGAGATGGGTTCTAAACTGCACCAGCGAGCACATTCCGTATCCCGCCTTGGCGGGATTAAAGGAGGCCTCAATTTCGTTGTTGTGAAGGAGAGAGAAGATGCGCAAACTGTTAGTTGATAAGGACAATGTCTTTCAGTTGCAGGAACATGCTGTTTGGGAAAACGAAGATGGGTCCCAGGATTACATGGCGTGGGACACCAAACCCGATAAACTGTCGTGGTTTAGAGGAAAAGCTGTCATTATAGAGGATGTCCTCTGTTTGACAGCCATTGCGTCTGAGGGCGAGGAGGAAAACTTCAAATCTGTGCAGGAGGTGGAGCTCGAACTCAACAAACTTCCAAAATGGGATAAGACCAAATACTACTGTGTCGTTATTGGGGGCTCGGAGGCTACCCTGATCAAGTATTGTGAAACAGGCAAACCTCTTGAAAGCGGGGAAGCAGATTTTAAGGCCGCAAAAGAAATGCTGCAAAAGGAGGGCGTGAGGCTACTATCCGGGTAGCCGCGTCCCAATTATTTGACTGCGGCCCCTCGTACGGTTTCTTCTGACCTAGGGCGATGCAGACCACACACATGGAGTCGAATAGTGGGGCCCACCGATAAGAACCTATAGTCTACCCCCTACCACTGATAGATGACAGACGAAGAAATCCCATGTCTTGAGGAATCCCGTCTCAAGGGCAGAGTGAAGGTCGCCTTTACCGAGGACGACATGGGAATATGAGAGAAGGCTGCGATGGAGAGTGAAGGTGAATAGAATTCTTGGATCATTACTTTGGGGGTTTCTTTTCCTCACGTTGTGGGCTGGTTTGACCCACGCCCAAGGAGAAAAGGAGCTTGCGCCGGTCATCGAAGTTGAGACACCGATCCACAACTTTGATCAGGTTTTGCAGGGAGAGGTTGTGACACATGACTTTCGGGTATTCAACCGCGGCAACGCGGAGCTGAAGATTCGGCGCGTCAGTCCTGATTGAGGTTGTGCCGTGGCCCGGTTTGACCGGACCATCCCTCCCGGTGGCGAGGGAAGAATCACACTGGAGCTGAAAACCGTCGAGGACCAGGGGCAGATTGTTAAGAGTGCAAATGTGTTCAGCAATGATCCAAAGCAACCCGAATTAGTCATTGGATTGAAAGGAAAGATATGGGCTCCGGTGCTTGTTACCCCTCGACATGCTCAGCTTAATGGGGTCGTAGGCGATACAGTTGAGACTGTTGTTTACCTTCAAGGACAAAAGAAGGAGCCGTTGATGGTCAAACTTGGCTCCATCTCCATCCCGGACAAGGTGGAAGTGGACCTAAAGGAAGTCGAAAAAGGTCGGAGTTATGAACTGAATATAAGGAATAAGATTCAAGGGGACGCAAGTTACACAGGGAAAATCGAACTCGCCACCAACTATCCGGACAGGTCTGAGATACAGATCAAGATTCATGGCAACATCAGGCCACCCATTGAAGTACGGCCCAAGATTTTGAATTTTGGAGGTCTATCACCTGACCGTTTACAGATGCTTATGGACAAAGGTATAGTAATGCGGCGTCCGGTGTCCATCATTCTTAATAGGGGCGAGGGCTTGAAGATCAATAAGGCGGAACTTGAAAAGTCGATTTTCAAGGTTATTTCTATAAGGCAGCTGGGGGTGCAGAGGGTTCAGCTGCAGATTGAGGCTCTTTTGGGAAAGCTGAAGAAAGGCTTGAATGTCGATCATTTGAGAATTTATACGAATCAGACGGGCGGACATGTTTTAGAAGTGCCCGTTCAGATTCAGATCCTATGAGCAGTGGCAGATCATCCTAACATCCTGCACATTCTCTAAAGGTAGGTTTTTGGTTCTGTGACGCAGTTTGCATAACCAGTATTTCATCAAAGCTCGGGAGTTAGTCATGGTAAAAAAAGCAGTCCTTTTCTTATTAGCCTTCATTGTTAGCGCTTTCATGATACCTGATGCCAAACACTCACCGAGTAGTGCATTTAGTCAGGATCAAACCGGGCCTCAGACGGAAGGCCCTGATTCACTCCAAGGGGGAAGTTGTCCAAAGGCGGATGCAAGTCAAAAACTCTCTGCTGGTGCGGGAAGCAAAAAGCAGCAGACAGGTCGTCTTTTTGTTGAAACGCGCCCTGAGAATGCTCGGGTAAGGGTTCTGAACATACGTCCGAAATTTCATCAGGGTATGGTACTTAAGCCTGGAAAGTACCATATAGAAGTCTCGGCCGCTGGGCATGAGTTGGAGAAGAAATGGATTGAGGTTGCTGCAGGAGAGGACAGGCACCTGAATATCCATCTGGTAAAGGCTAAAGCGCCAGACACCTCAGGCCCAAAAGAAAAAGCCTTTACGAACAGCATAGGCATGAGATTTGTCTACATTGAGCCGGGCACGTTCATGATGGGTAGCCCGCCCAATGAGTTGGGCAGGGATGATGACGAAGAACAACACCAGGTGACTTTGACACAGGGTTTCTTTTTGGCCATTACAGAAGTGACGCAAGGCCAGTGGCGATGCGTCATGGGCGATAACCCAAGCGAATTCAAGCATTGTGGGGATAATTGTCCGGTAGAAAGTGTTTCCTGGGACGACTGTCAGGCATTCATTCAACGGTTGAATCAACGGGAGAAGACCGACAAATATCGACTGCCTACTGAGGCGGAGTGGGAATATGCCTGTCGGGCTGGAAGCAAAACCGAATTATACACGGGGTCCATGAAAGTACTTGGAGGCAACAATGCCCCGGCTTTAGACGAGATTGGTTGGTACGGCGGCAACAGCTGTGCAGAATATGAGGGCGCCTTTGACTGCTCGACCTGGTCTGAGAGACAGTATGCGTGTCCTCGTTGCGGCACCCATCCTGTTGCTGGGAAGAAGCCAAATGCGTGGGGCCTGTATGACATGCCGGGCAATGTGTGGGAATGGTGTCATGATTGGTATGAGGAATCCTTTGTGGGCCCTGTAACAGACCCGACCGGGCCTTCTTCAGGTGACTTCCGGGTGTGCCGGGGCGGGAGCTGGGACAGCTTCGCATTGGGCTGCCGAGCAGCTACTCGGTTCAGCGAGGTTCCCGACTATAAGGACCATCTGATGGGTTTTCGCCTTGTTAGATCACACTAGAACACATCTCAAAAATGCGTCTGACGCCACATGGCGGCGTTGCGGGTCGGCTCAAAATGCTCACATACTACCGTGTATGCTCCGCTTTCTCTCCGCCCCGCGCCTTGCCCTGAACCCTGATCCACAATTTTGAGACGCGTTCTATGGTTTTGGTTTTCTATTGCCCCATTTTTTCGTTTTGTAGCCCACTGATTAATCCGTCAGTTGTAGAATCCTTGTCCTTTCTGGCAGAAAACAAATTCGAAACACGAATGTCGTACTGTTTTCAAGGCGTGAGCCGCAAATCCGAAACCCGAGTTCAATAAGTACGTGCAACACTATTAGGTCTTGAGGGAATGACCAGCAAAATCATCCCTGAACCAGGTATCCTGTCTGAAGAGCCCACCCTCAGTGTGTGCATGATCGTCCGAGATGAGGAGGAGTCGCTTCCTCGTTGCTTGGCGAGTGTGAAGGATTTGGCTGATGAAATAGTAGTTGTTGACACAGGCTCAAACGACAGGACCATTTCCATTGCAAAAAGCTTCAAGGCCAAGGTCTTTCATTTCACGTGGTGTGATGACTTCTCTGCTGCCCGAAATGTATACCTGAAACATGCTACGAGTGATTGGATACTTCAAATAGATGCAGACGAGGAACTACTTCCCGAATCCGTCCCTATCATACAGGAACGCCTGTTAGATCCATGGTGCATTCTTTGTACGATAACGGTTGACAACGGGCCTGCTTATCCGGATCGCTTTTTCCACCCGGGCCGGCTATTTCGCAACCATCCGCAGCTCTACTATTCCAAGCCTTATCATGAGACCCTGCGTCAGAGTGAGCGCATGCTGAGACAGGCTGAGCCACGCTGGCAGATATCCCATGAGCCACGCATTATACTTCGTCATTATGGGTATGACGAGTCCCGCATGAAGGAGCTGGAGAAGCTCACCAGAGAGATAAGAATCTTAGAATCATACGTTAAGGATAATCCCAAAGACCAAGATATGACGATTAGGCTGGCAGAGGTATACACTTGGGTCGGACAATGCCAAAAGGCCATAGATGCATGCAAAAGGGTTTTGGGAAATCAGCCCGATTTTGCCCGGGCACATCACGCTTTGGGGGCTGCGTATTGGAAAGAGGGTATCTTTGACAAAGCAATGGTTGAGTTTAAGAAAACCCTCTCCATAGATCCGGACTTCGGCTTTGCTCACTATCGCCTCGGTGCAGCTTACTGTATAGAGGGAAATCTCGATGATGCCATTCTTGAACTCAAAAAGGCGCTTGCCCTGGAACATCATTTTGCCTTGGCCCATCACTGGCTCGGCGTTAGCTATTGCAAAAAGGATCTGCTAAAGGAAGGCATCCGGGAATTCAAGCAGGCCCTTGGTATGGATCCCGACCTTGCTCTGGCTCATTACTGGCTGGGTGCTGCATACAACAAGAAAGGATTGTTCAGAGAGGCTATTATCGCATTCAAGCGGGCCCGGGCCATCGACCCTCATGTTGACGAGCGGCTTCCTCACAATCTTGCCAACGCCCATGCCAATCTTGGAGCGGTTCTTCATTCAAAAGGGCAATTGGATGAGGCTATTGAAGAGTGTCAACACGCCCTGTCTTTGAATGCCGAGGATGGAGAAACGCGTTGTAATTTGGGAGCAACGTATGAGGCCAAAGGCATGGTTGAAGAAGCTATTGCACAATTTAACGAAGGCGTAACCATTAATCCGGCGCTTGCACAAGCACATTACGGATTAGCACGGCTTTACCTTTCCAAAAAACAACACGTGCTTGCCATCAAACATTGTGATGAGGCCCTGAAACTTGGATTCGAGGTGCCGCCTGGACTATTAGCTGACTTGAAGCCGCATAGGAGAGAGAGGACTTAGAATGGCCATGAGCCTGGATCATCGCTCTGAAAACTTACCACAAAAGTGAATCCCCCATTTTTACGAGTAGTAACTGGCAGGTTCGACAGCCCATGTACACGTCATCAGTTGGCCGCTGGAGAAATTACGCCCAACATCTTCGCCCTCTAATGGAACTGCTGGCAGACTATCTGCCCCTTTCACCCCCCACAGACCGGGGATAAACACCATTCCTGAGAATAAATCCATATATTTACCCGCCAAGGACACGTATTTCTCCCAATTGTAACGTGACGACACATTTTGTATATGGATAATGTAGCACAAATGTACCTGAATTGAGCTGTGCAGGACTGCTCTTTGACGCTCGTTTCACTGTTGAATGTAGCCCCGAACCAATCGGATCCGATAAAGCCTGGGGAGGCCAGGTGACGGTTGCTCTTCGGGGCTTTTTTTGTACTCGCGTTAATATCTCCTTTCTTGCCTCCCTTTTCTGTCTTTTATTATTGTCTCTCACAAAGCTCTCAGTCTTATATTTATCTCTCACAGAGCTCTCAGAGCACCCAGAGTTTTGGTCTGAATCGCTGAGAGGGCGATTCAGACCAACGCTCCAACGCTTTGCGTAGCCCTTTGAAATTCCCTATCCGCCGCCGCCAGGGGGGCTGAGTGTATGGCCTGATTGTTCCTACCCTGCCCCGTCTGCCCCGAGGAACCACAACTTTGCCTCTCCATATTAGGGTTTTCCCCTAGAAATCAAAAAAAAACTATTGACATCTCCTCAAAAGCACAGTAATTGTCCCACTGCCTAATAAGGGTTTTTCTGTTTTCCAATTAGGGTTTTCCAATTATCTTATTAGGGTTTTTCTTCGTGCTTGGCTCAAAAGCCCAGCATTCTTTCTGAGCCGAGATTCATCACAAGGCGAGCAACCTATTTAAAAGACCGACTTAATCGCTCGCATCTCACCTGGCCTCCCCAGCAATTTTCCCAAACTTATCACCTGGCCTCCCCAGCATTTATCACGAAATGAGCAGTGTTCTTATGCTGAGGAGTTGCATGATTGACCCACGAGCGCCGCCTGGCAATGGCCTGGTTTGACACAGGTCATTGAGGCGACTTTTTCCACACGTAAAACACTCAAACAAAAACGATGGGGGAGGAAAAATGAGCAAAGGTCACGGTGAAAGCGGGATAGGACGAAGAGATTTTTTCAGAACTGTCATTGGCGGGGCAGCCGCGCTAAGTCTTGCCGGCGCGTTTCCTGGCGTGCCTAAAATGGTGCGACAGGCACGGGCTGACCAGCCCGGTAGTTTTGGTGGTTGCAGGCTGGTGGTTTTCGGTTCGGACAGCCTGAGATTTGATTATGCTCAGACGCTGGTGAATGACTCGGCGTATGATGCGCCGGCTTTAAGTTCTTTAGTAGACGGCGGCAATCCAATTATTTGTTCACTTACGGACGGATTCTCCTGTACCCAGCCTGGCTGGGCAAGCATTTGGACAGGCCTGCCATCCTATTGGACAAGGGTATTTAGCAACAATAGCTATGAACAAATGCCCAGACACATGCACATCATGAGAAAACTGATTTCAGCTTACAAGGATCAGGATCTCTTCCTTGGTTGGATTACGGGAAAAGGGAGAAGCATTTCCGGAAAAAGACGGACTTTATACAAAAATACGCCCCAGGAGGCAGATGTGTGGGGTCCTCACTGGCAGGTGAAAAAGGAGGTTCTCAACGGGGGCCACCTGGGTGTGTACCTCGGCGATGACCACAGGGAAAACCAGGAAGTATTCAACGCGGCCAGCAGTGCGCTTCAGGAAATCAGAGATAACCAATACGCCAACTTCTGCTGCTTTATCCATTTCAAGGATCCGGACCACATTGGCCACGTGGAATTAAACTATGATTCCTACATGGCCAAGGCCGTGGAAGTGGACCAGCACATTTGGGACCTGATGGGGCAGCTGCCAGCAAATACAGATGTCATTTACTGCTCTGATCACGGTTTTGATCTCAGGGACAATGGGGATAGAAATAACCATCACAACTGGTCTCCCTATGGCATGCTGGCCACCAACTTTCCCACGGCGAATTATCCGGTTGTTGACATCATGTCCGTAGGAAGATTGATTTACCGGTTGGCAGGCGGCGATCCGGACGACACCAGCTATAGAGAGTGGGGTACAGATAAAGTGATGAAACACCGCATGTATGGCATTGATTTAGTGTAGGGCTGCGTTCACTTCTCAGTCAGGCTTGGAACGCCCGGAAGAAGCCAGGCCGGGCTTGAATGTGCAAATTTAACCTTAGAATAAGGGGGCGACCAATGAACGCCAAAAAACTTCTGTGCGTTTTCGTGCTATTCCTCCCCATGCTGATCCTGTTCCATCCGGCTTGCGGAGCCCAGGAATTTGGAGTCTGCTTTGGACCGAGGCAAATCAGAACCGCAGCCATAATGGCCCAGGATGCCAACATCGGCTGGCATCGGTTTGTCCTGCGGTGGAACGACGTCATGGATGATGGGGGCAGCCTCGATTTTGAAACGCTGGACAGACAGATTAAAATCGTACTCAACAAGAAGGTAGACATCCTTCTGACTCTTCGGTCCGTTCACGAGCACTTTGCTCCTGGCTCCGGGAAAGTCGATGTGGGCTATAAATGGGTTTGGAAGTCAGCGCCACCCACCGCCGGATACCTCGATTACTATGAGGCTTTTGTGCGGGAAATCGTGGAGCGCTATGATGGAGACGGGTTGTCTGATGCCCCATTCATCACCAGTAGAAAGAACATCAAGTACTGGCAGATTGAATTCGAACCCGGGGCAAACCCCGACCAAGGATCTAACTTCTGGAACGGGACGGCTGCTAATTATGCCGATCTTTATCTTGTTGCCTACGATGTGATCAAACAAGCAGATCCCAGCGCAAGTGTGGCACTAAGTGCGTTTACCTGGGGGGCCATGCACTACTACAGAAAGCATGGGGTTTCGTTTCCCATGGAAGTCTTGAGAATTCTCGATGAGCGAGGCGGAGATTTTGACATCTTCGACTTTCATTTTTACAAGGAGTACCACAGGTTTCTTAAGATAAACAGCACGCTTCGAACTCACCTGGATACATTCCCGCAGTTCAGCGCTAAGCCAGTATGGGTGACCGAAACCAATGTTGACAGGAAGCAACTCGATCCCTATCTCACGATCGAAGAATACAACCGGTTTGTAGCCAAGGATATTGTCAAGCGATCCTGTGTTTTCTTTGGCCGCGACATCCAAAACGTGTTCTGGTTCAATCTCTCCGACAAACTCAAGGCTACCTGGAATACGCCTATGAAGCTGAAGGACTTTGAAAAGTTCACAGGTTTGACTGACAAGAACTTCAGCCCGAAGCCTGTGTATTACACATACAAGGTGCTCAGCGAAAAGATCAGCGGACTGAAGAACGTCCGGAGGCTCCGGAGTTTGGAGCCAGATGACGACACGTGGATATACAAGTTTGGCCTTAATGATCATGCGGTCTACGTTCTGTGGTACGACAGTCCTGACAGCGCATCGAGTCAGGTCGTTCTTCCCACGCCATGGAACGAAGTTCTCATCACGCAAGTTGTTACTGAACCAGACATCACGGAACCCGAAATAGAAGTTAGGCCCACCACGAATGGTGAATTGCAAATCATTCTGAGTGACAGCCCGGTATTTGTGGAGAAATACCCACCCCCGCATTGCGATTTCTGCGACCTGAACGAAGACGGTGTATGCAATGCAGGGGATCTGCAGCTGTTTGGAGGCAACCAGTGGGGTCAGAATAACTGCAACGAGCCCGGGGTGGAGTGCACATGCGACCTAAACCACGATGGCATTTGTGACCAGTCGGACGGCTGGCTCTTTAATGAGGCTTACGAGCGTCCTGAGTGCCGAGAATAGGGATTGAAGGTGCACCGCCAGTTCTCCCGATAGATATTGTCTCTCACAGAGCTCTCAGAGCACCCAGAGATTATTTCTTGGCCTGGTTTTTTGAGGGGGAAAAACCAGGCCAAGAGCTCAGCCCCGCGAAGCGGGACAACATAGATGAGCAATGCAGGCATTGAAACCATACATAATTATATTGGTTGATCATAGGCATGGCCATCAATCATTTCCTGCGACTGCGGGAAACGGATTTTGATGTGAATTCGCCTCTCACGAATTCACATCAAGCCTCTGCGTTCTCTGCGAGCTCGAGCCCGCCCTCCTGCCAAGCAGAGCGAGGCGGACGGGCGCCAGCGGGCGAGAGAACTCTTTTCTATAAATATAATGGTCCCCAAACTCTGGGCCACAGATTACTTCTCACCCATCTCCCGGAATCGGTAATTTCCCGAGCCTAAAAGCGTCTCTTTCCTCGCTCAAAACTGATAGTTATCCCCATTGAGTCCTTGAACCGCCTGGGCTACAAGTAGGAAAATCCTGAAGTGTAGGTTTAGTTGCAACAGCGGGCCCATGGCGTGTCCCGACTTGTCTCCATGCATCGGGGTTTATCGGGACGGGGAATGCGCTCGCTTTTGCGGTTCAATCTTGGGACAGGAGTGGACCAGTGAAGAATTTTCTCTCTAATTGGACAGCTTCAAGACGCTTGAACATTGTCCTGTGCTGCATACTGTTGACCTTATGCTCATCCTCCATTATTTTTGTTTCGAGTTCATCGCACGCTTCGGAATCACAGGCGCAGACGTGGTCAATTCGTTTTAACAAGGTTGCCGTCGCGGACATAATAAAGCAGTTAAGTCAGGCGACCGGGGTGGAAATATACACCAACAAAACCCCAAACATGGAGCGCATTACCAGGGCTTACGAAGACCAAACCATAGAGCATATTATCAGGGATGCTCTCAGAGGCACAAACTACACGCTGGTGTGGCATTACGGCGAAAACCAGCTCGAATCCATTGGCATTTGTTTCTTTGGTGCTGGCAGTGGCACATCTAAAAAACTGTCCACCAACAGGAACGCCGGGTCGAAAAATCGGGTTGCCCGCCGGGGCTCTACTCAAAGGCCCCCTCGTTATCGAAAACAAGTCAGCCAACCCAAAAAACGTCTTCCGGGGGGGTTAGCTGCAAGCAAGTCTAAATCCAGGTCAGTTGCCGAAGATAGGAGCGAGGACGAAGATGAAGACGAAGATGAGGACGAAATGGATGAAGAGGATGAAGAATGATAGTCTCTCACAGAGCTCTCAAAGAACACAGAGTTTT
>SDBS01005064.1_pt1 | contig 12883 bp, 13 predicted proteins | sample 2277091 | NCBI WGS metagenome assembly SDBS01 (sample SAMN10404972, study PRJNA504765) | marine sediment metagenome | isolation source: marine sediment core GS10_PC15, 163 cmbsf | place: Arctic Ocean: Southern Knipovich Ridge | collected 2010 | reverse complement strand
GTTTTGTTGTGGCAAACTCCGGTCGGCGCGGGCCTCTTTTTTTTGGAGAGCAAACCATAATACTCCACCAATGGTTACAACAAATAGATATTGGACTAATAGCACAAACGCATCAATGCTTGCTACGAATCCGGCTTGCATGTTCTTTGTCGGCAAAGCCGGAGCGCTAAAAATGGCAAAAGTACCCATGCTTACTTTTTCTCCTCCGTGAATGCAGTAAAACGGTGGAAACAATAATATTAAGGCAAGAATACATGCAGTAGCGACTAACACAAATTGTTTAACATTGGCTCCACTTCCTCCGGCACGGGTCGCACGCGCCTTTCTTTGTTTTCCTTCTTCCTTAGTGGCCTTTTTTCTTTGTTTGTCTTCTTCCTTAGCAGCCTTCTTTTCCCCTTTCTTTTCCCCCTTTTTGTCTCCTTTTTTTGCTTCTTTTTTTGCTTTATTTAACTCCTTCAAGCAATCGTCACAATACAGGGCTCCGTCAATCTTGTTCTGTGAAAGCCACCCGATTTCCTTGTCGCATTTAGAACAGTTTTTTTTGGCCATGGATTATACCTCCCACCTCAAGACTATTGAATTAGAAATCGCTTTACAGTAGATAATTCTGGACTTGAGAAAGAAACACGCTGGTGAGAAGTTTTTGATAGTTGTCAGTGCCTCCGATTCGAGGTTGCTTGCATTTATGTCGCACACCACACCAGCCAAATCCATGCATGACTACCAGATCAATTGTTGGACAAAACGGCCTTTTACCATGATCGTGCAGATTCCATGCCGAAGAAAGAAGGGATCATGCTTTTCAGGACTAAAGCCATAACAATTCAATAAGTTATGACCACTTTGTTGTTTCTGGTGATTTGGGCAAAAGAAGGAAATGCCAGGAAATTGACGCTGCGGGTGCAACGCACAAATTTGATGAATTCGTAAAAAGTCTCCAAAGCCGTCACTCCCGCGAACGCGGGAGTCCATAAGGGGTTGATTTTCCTGGATTCCCGCATTTGCGGGAATGACAATAACGGGTGCTTACTGACTTTTTACATGGGCGTCAAATTTGGAAAAAGAATATAGTGCTATACGAATTTTTTTAAAGTTTTTCTAAAGTTTATGTTTGAATTGCGGATAACACAATATGGGGTGCAATATGGGGTGTATCTAAAAATCGGTATAGTAAAATTGAAACGGCTTTTCTTGGTTTATTTTGATGTCCCATAAGGTTTGTTGATTTTAAGGTGAAAAGGAGAAACAGCAATGGTCAGTTCATTTGGGAGTAGTATGACGGCACTCAAGGCATTTGGAACTAAGATGGAAGTCACGGCAAATAACATTGCCAATGTGAACTCAGAAGAATTCAAAAAGAGCAGAGCTTTACTGAAGGAGGGCTCAAATGGTAATGTGCAGGTCGATGTTGATCGCATAGATACGCCGGGTCATTCCACTCTAACCGTAGAGGGAGGCCAAGTAACAGAAAAAGAGCTATCCAATGTGGATCTGTCAGAAGAGTTCTCTGAAATGATAGTAACCGAGCATGGTTATGGAGCCAACCTAAAAGCGGTTAAGGCTCAAGATGAAATGTTAGGAGCTGTCCTCGATATTTTAGGGTGAAATGAGAAGCGGCTCGGAATAATATGATATAGCTTATTCGTAAATTTCGTCGTGCAGATCCTTTTCTTTTTCATTTCTCTGTGCCTCAAGCACCTCTTTTACTTGCAATGTGCCCATGAACCCCATTTCAAACAGAACTTGACCGATAGGTCTATGTTTTTCGCCCAGAAGATCTTCTTTCATTTGTATGCTCACTGCCTTGCCAAGTTGAGATGGTGTGATAAGTCCTTTTTCCACCGCTTTTGCACCAAAACGAATTTCAAGATGCCTTATTACCACCTCAATCCCCTTTTGTTATTTTAAGGCTCACTTAGGGCTCACTCTAAAATAACTGACTGATTTTTCCCTTGTTTTTTAGCCTGGTATAGAGCAATATCAGCTCTCTTAACAAAACTTTTTAGGTCTTCCTTAAAGACATATTGGGTCCCTCCAATGCTGACTTTGGAATAAGCGGTCTTTCCATTGCCGGAATTAAATGCAAAGTTCCCAAATGCCAGTCTGACCCTCTCCGCAACTGACAAGATCGCCTCCAGTTTGGTTTCCAGCAGAAGCACTGCAAATTCTTCCCCACCGTATCTATAACCCGAGTCAACTTCCCTTATATTTCCCCTAATGATTTTTCCCATTTGAGAAAGGACTTCGTCACCTTCAAGATGTCCGTATCTGTCGTTAAACGACTTGAAATCGTCAATATCAAGAAGTATGAGAGATAGAGGGTTGTGGTGGCGATCAACTCTCTTGATCTCCTTCTTGAGCTCGTTGAAAAAATGCCGAGAATTGTAAAGCTTCGTTAGTCCATCCGTTATACTTAATCTTCGATATCTTCTCTCGCTCTCGACCAGAGCTCTCTCCGATTGTTTCCTCTCTGTTATATTTCGAAGAATTGCGATCAATCCTGCTGGTGCCCCCCTGTGGTCATTATAGCGTGATGCACTTATGCTTATATCAATCGTCTCACCATCTTTGGTGTAACCCTTTGTTTCATAACCCATGACGGAGGGGCCGTCTCCAACAACCTTTTTGATTATTTCAGTGGTTTCGTCTTTTTCAGAAACCGGTAGAAACTGGACCCGGTTTCCTTTTATGTTATCCAGGGTAAAACCAAATATTCTCGTGAAAGATGGATTTATGTATTGTGCTTTTCCCTGCAAATCATAAGATATAATAGCATCAACAGATGAATCCAAAAGAGCAAGATAACGTTGTTCAGCTTCCGCCGATAACTCATAAAGCGCTTTATATTTCTGTTCGTTTTCTCTTAACTGAATCAAAAGGCTGTTTTCCCTTTCTATCCGATCTATCTTGGCCTTTAATTCTTCAAACTTGAATGGCTTTACCATAAAATCACTGGCACCTGCTTCTATAATACCGGAATATGAGTATTCCGAGGCATAGCCTGTCATAATGATAAACTTCAGATCTGGAAACGACTCGACTGCCCTTCTCATGAAATCAATCCCGTCCATATGGGGCATTGCGATATCCGAGATAACCAAATCAACCGAATGCTCTTCAAGAATCTCCATCGCCTTGAAGGCATCTGAGGCAACAGAGCAGACATAACCCACATTTTGGATAAACTGGTCGATTGTATTTAGAATCACCTTATCATCATCAACCACCAGAATATGATTCAACACCTTCTTCTCCATCGATTTTATCCCTTATTTAGTGTCCATCCAGAAATGAGATAGTTTTCGCAAGGTCAAGAGCAGGCTCATTTAATTTTCGGTTTCAAATACGAAATGTGACCTATCTCGAGCCTACTAAACTGTGTGCAAAAGGTCTGAAAACCTTATCATCAAGCCTACCTTTCAAGACCTCTTTCTTTATGATTTGCAGCGCCTTGATAGGACCAATCGGATACTTGTACGGACGCCAGTTCGTGAGCGCTTCATAGGTATCTATTACTGCCAGGGCTCTCGATTCCGGTAGCAGATATTTCTTGGTCGGTCTTCTCGGATAACCTGACCCATCCAGCCTCTCGTGATGCTGCAACGCCACCGTCCGGATCTTGCGGTTTAACTTGCTTTGCGACAGGATTCCGAATCCATGATCCGGGTGCATGGTTATCTTTTCAAACTCCTCCTCGTTCAATTTGCGTGGAGCTTTCAGGATTCTATCCGGCACCCGGATCTTGCCAACATCATGAAGCAATCCGATCAGACCAAACAGTTTTAAATTTTCAAGAGAAAACTTGGCAGTCCGGGCATACGCTAAGCAATACAACATGACGTTCACAGAATGAGCAGAAGTTGAATAGTCCTTGGTTGCTATGTCGATCATTTTTTTTACTATCTCAGGGTTTGCCAAATAGCCTTCCACAACCACATCCAAGGTTTTTCCCAGGAGCTGTAAAACCTTGGCAGTGGGTATCGTTAGACTCAAATCTAAAGCCTTTCTCAAAACCAGTTTGGACTTGGCCGGGCTCGCCTTTAGAACCAGCTTCAACTCTCTGTTGTATTTTCGCTGGTTCTTTGACACATAATGAACTCTGTCCGATAAGGACACGTACAATTTCCTGGGTATTTTTCCGTCCCTTACCCGAATGCCATCGATATCGACACCTTTGGGTTTGTACAAAATGAACTTGTACAATTCCGGGTCCAAATAATATGCATCATAATCTTTGTATTCTCTAATATTACGAGATACTTCGACCAGTCTCTCCTTTCTTATCTCCGCCAGTCTATATTCAGAAACCATTATTCCGCCTCACCACCAATTTGATATCGCCGAGTTCGAAGACATGCCACGCACGGCAAGGCCCTGCTAATAAATAAACCAGACCATTTAGAGACACTGACCCTGGTCCTTTTTGATTTCTCATGCCCTACCCGCTCTCCTTGCAAGGGATGCCCTTTGCAATTCGTATAGAATTTCCTTTAAGCTGCGCCTTTCGTCTCCATGTATGTCTGTAAACTGGATGCCAAAATGGCCGCTGGGAGCCAGAACGCCTTCATCCACCCATACCACCACGGCCTCTTTAATTTTCACGCTTTCTGACGAACAAATAAGTTCTATACCCCGAAGCTTCTCTCCAACGCTAAGAATCTGAGAGTCCCTCGCCTTTGCTCGAAGCGTAATGAGGAGACCGCCCATGCTAATGTCGCTCATGCTCATCAGGTGCTCAACATTGTCCTTCTTAAAACAGAGTCTGGCCCCGAGAGGAGCTTCAATTCTGAAGTGCTCCCTTTTCTGCTCCCTGTAAATGACGTCTGGAAACATTACCCAGATCTTGTCACCCAATATCTCCAACGCCGAGGCGGTGAATTCGCATGGAACCTTTTTCGAATCCATGAATTCGAATTCCAGGGTCCGATAATCGATAGCATCAAGGTCTTTTTTCAAATTCTCGGGAACGTCCACTGCAAATATCTGCCCCTTTCTTGAGGTTTGAATGCCATCAATCACCGTCAATATTTCGACGTCATTCTCCATCAGGCGTATATTGACAAGGGTCTTATCCATTCGGACCTGATCTATTAGATTTAATACGTCCTTTCCTCGAATATTTTCTCTTTCCGCTGCCATCATTTATATCTTTTTGTGATTAGCTTACCTCTGTCCGTATGTCACCTAAGGATACATAAGCAGAAATCGTGCCAAACGGTTAAAAGCCTGATACCTGACACCTCTCCCTATTGGAACTTTCCTGACGAACTTGTCTGTCTTTCAGATCTGTTGACAAAAGGCCATGACGAGGGCATCCATTTCAGGACCATTGGTCAGGACATCCTGGGGTTAAGGGACTTGGCCGCCCAGCATGAAATCGCCGTCTCCATGTCGGATACACCAGGGGTTGGTTTTCAGGAAATAATTGTGAACCCGTTCAACCGTTTCAGATGAGGGTTCATCTACAGCTCTCTCTATGAGGTGCAGGATCCCCTTTGCGTAATTCCTGAGGGAAAGCCCGGTGTCGCCTGAACCGAGCATGGCCCCCTGCTCCACATTAAATTCTGCCAGGGTCGAGGCGCTGTTTGCAAGCTTGTGGCACAGAGACTGGATAAGCTTTACACCGAGCGTGGGGGATGCGCTGATGACCTTCTCTATTTCTATATTGGGCAGGCAGAGGACAACACATTTTGTGGCAGCCACAACCGTGGCGGTACGCGGAGTTCCCAGGACCGCTCCGATCTCGCCGACGAAATCCTGGCTGGGTTGCGCATTGATCGTGTTTATCTTCTTTCCTTTGATGAAAATGTCCAGAGACCCTTCCTGCAGGAGGAAAAACCGGGTGTCCACATCTCCTTCCCGTAGAAGGGTGGTCCCCTTTTCTATTGTCTGGCGGTACTGCTCCACGTCCTGTCTGCTCATTGCTCTATCTCCATGATAACCATCTCAGCCGTTGACGCGGCTCCAAAAAAAGACCCTCAGATTTTGATCTCCATCCCTTCCGCTGCCAGTGTGACATTCCGGGGATCTATTCCCATGTTAGAGCCTTCCGAATGAATTTTCTCCAAAATGCCATCCAGCGCATCATCGGAACGGGTCGGATCGTGATGTGTGAGCACCATTTTCTTTGCGCCTGACTGTTTCATCCAGTCCAGGCAATAGTCCCAATGCAATGCTTCCAGAATGCTTCCGGGTCCAGCGGGGGACCTTTCCCTCTGGTAAAAAGGGTGCTGATCATGGCCGTAGAGATGGCGAGATTTTTGACAGTATTGATGCCGAGCAACAAAACGGCCTGGGAAAGCGACCGGACCTGTTGTCCGAGGCCGTAGAAGGATGAGTTTACAAGTTTAATGACCTTTCCGGTAAGTACGGGGTCGAGCATAACAACCTTTATAAGATCCCGCGGGGAGGTATTCATTTCACGTGAGAGCTGCTCTACTTTCCCTAATATGGGAGAAAATGTCGGCATCTCATCCGCAGCTTTCTCAATTTCTACGGGAATTACCGGACGTAGGGAACCCATTTTATTTTTCTATACCTCAAAAATCCGGGCCTGATAGAAATTCCTTATATTTATTCTCGAATTTGGTCACAAGCCTACGCGCCAGGTTCAGATCACAGCTTTTTCCCGCCTTTTCAATTTCAAACGCACAATCTCTCAACGAATGCACATCAAGCAAGGCCGATCTACCCTTAATGGTATGCACCAGTTCCTCTATCAGTCTGACCTCATTGTTCTCTAAGGCATGTTCCAGCTCTTCGATCTGAGAGGGGACTTCTTGCAAAAATATCTTTGTCAGCCTTTCAAGAAGCTCTTCCTCCCCCTCAAAACGTTCCCGGAAAGTACTTCTTTCAATGTTCTTATCGTCAAGTACTGCTTTCTTGCTTCTAACTTTTGGCCTTTCTGAAGAGGATCTTACAAGTTGCCGCTCAATAGCCTCGGTGAGTTTTTGGGGTTCAACCGGCTTTGAAACGTAGTCATTCATTCCTTCTTCAAGGCAGAGTTCCCGGTCTCCCTTCAATGCATGGGCGGTCATGGCGATAACCGGGATATCATGGTTGAGAACATTGGATTCTTGGTTACGGATTATTCGGGTTGTCTCAAAGCCATTCATTTCCGGCATCTGTACGTCCATCAGAATAACATCGTAGGGGGTCGATTCAAGCAACTTTACCGCTTTCAGCCCGCTGTCAACGGCATCGGCACTGTAACCTAATTTCTTTAGAAGGCTCAAGCCGAAATCTCGATTTATTTCGTCATCATCGACCAACAGGATACGCGCCAAACGATTCCTTGCTTCAGTCAGGGTGTAACGGGTGACAGGTGATGCTTCATGCCTATTCCCGGTTCGGACTAATAAAGGCCTTCCAAGGACCGCCTGCGCCTCCTTGTGCTGCAGTTGTTTCTCGAAGACCGTCGTAAACCAGAATGTGGAACCTCTGCCCTTTTTGCTCTTAACGCCGATTTGCCCCCCCATCATTTCAGCCAATTGTTTGGAAATGGCGAGCCCAAGACCGGTCCCGCCATACTTCCGCACCATTGAGGAGTCCAATTGCGAGAAAGGTTGAAAAAGAAAGCCCATACGGTCCTGAGAAACGCCGATTCCGGTATCCGTCACGGTAAACAGGACCGTAGCATGGCTATCGGTTTCCTCTTTTAGGGAGACCCGTAAAACAATGTCGCCCTTTTCCGTGAATTTAACAGCATTGCCCAATAAATTTACCAGGACCTGCCGTATGCGGCCAGGGTCCCCCTTTAACCAAAAAGGAACCTCCGGGCGAACCATACACGCAATTTCCAAACCCTTTTTGTGGGCTCTCGGGGCCAACATATCAGCCACATCTTCAACGCTGGTTCGCAGATCAACATCGATGGTCTCTAATTCAAATTTTCCTGCTTCGATCTTGGAAAAATCCAAAATGTCATTGATGATATTGAGCAAAGACTCTGCACTGACCCTCACTGCCTCGGCGTACTTCCGTTGTTCTCGGTCAAGATCCGTGTCAAGCAGCAAGCCGTTCATCCCGGTGACGCCATTCATGGGCGTTCGAATTTCATGGCTCATATTGGCAAGGAATTGACTCTTCGCTATGGAGGCAATCTCCGCTTGTACCGCCATCTCGTTGGCCCTGACAATCGCCTCCTCAAGCTGTACATTCACTTCAATTAGTTCCCGACCAGCAGCTTCGGCATCAGCTTTGGCCTTCAAGAGCGCCGCCTCGGCCCGATTGCGCTCTTCCATCTCTTGCTTTAGTTCCGCGTTTGCCTTTGTCACTTCCGCGGTACGTTCCTTGACCAGCGAATTAAGGTGGTCGCGATGTTTCTTTAACTCCAGATGGGTTTGAACCTTGGCTTTTACTATCGCGGGACTAAAAGGCTTTGTAATGTAGTCTACCGCACCGAGACCAAGTCCTTTGGCCTCGTCTTCCTCTTTGCCTTGAGACGACACAAAAATGACCGGTATGTCTGACGTCTTTTTGTCAGCCTTTAGCGTCCTGCACACTTCGTATCCATCCATCCCGGGCATGATGATATCCAGCATGATCAGGGCGGGAGGGTTTTCTGAGGCGGCAACCTTAAGAGCATCTTCGCCATTTTCAACCGTCTCACATTGGCCAAGGGTATCCAATATCTTTTGCATCTTCTTTCTGCTGACAGGCTCATCATCAACAATAAGGATTTTCATTTTAGTAAACATTTGAACTCTGAACCTGTGAACGATTACTGAATAATCTTGCTCTTTCTGACGTTGTCAAGTGATAGATATATCAATTTTTTGACATCCTCGGTTATCGGATCGCCATGCCCCGGATCGGCTCTAAAGAACGCAAATCATGTTTTTGAAAAGAGACACGGGTCATTATCTCATCTGAAATCTTGAAATGATCCGGCTTATTGTTGGGTGAAAAGTGCTTGTTGAAGATCTCCTTTGGTATCCTCTTCACCGCCTCTTCCGGGTAAATGCCCGCTCTGAGAATATTCCCGAATTGATTGCTTTCCTCATCAAGGTCGGTGGCGTAATCTGAAGCCTCTTGAATTCGTAGAACCCGAGTGTCTCTTTAAAAATAATGGCTATGGAGTACGGTTCCGGCCCCATGGCACAACCCGCATCCCAGACATTGATAAAACGATTTTTTCGAAGCTCGGGTATCACATCGTCCCTGATCGCATGCAGGACAGGAAGATCTCTGAAAAAAAATGTAAAAGCCATTTGTTTGTTCCCTATTTTGATTTCAGGTTAGCGAAGCGGTCCGTCATGATTTGGTGCATGATCTATGCCATCAATCTGAGACCTTTGAAAAACACTCCCTTTTGCCCTCTTGCGAGGAGCCGGAAGGACCTTGTGAGTGGGGGCCTTGGCTGTTCTGGATACAGGGGTTCTTGAGGCATCTTTTCCCTTTGATTTCCCCCCAACCATGGCCATCAATTCGGATGCATGGGCGCTCACGGTACTGTGCCCCACACCACATAAGGACGCGACCTGAGATACTGATAACAGTTTTTCTTTGCCTATCATCTCCATAATCTGCAGCTGTAACCGTTCACGGGTTCAGGGGTTACAGAGTATTTCTGTCAAAATCTTAATTGGAAATTGTCGATTCAGCTAAAACAGTTGGCAGCTTAGTGAATGAGCAAATTTTGTGCCATAAGAGGAAACGTCAGCAAATTCTTTATTTATTAATTTATTTCAATGGGTTAGCATTCGATGATTTCGTAGACATCCATCAGCAAGGTAGGCAAATCTGTCAAAGAAATGACTTCATGTGTCTTGTTTTTTCCTGGTTGGGTTGGATAGGTTGCCGGCTCATGAAAATCATGAAAATTTCAAGCACCAAAATACAAATTTCAAACAAACCCGCGTGTCGAAGATGCCGCGGTACGGTGAAATGCCTAACCCCGCGTGCCTAACCGCGCGGGTCTAAATAGTTTGGTCATTGGAATTTGTAATTTGAGCATTGTAATTTGGGATTTTAGCGCGGTAACCGGGAAAGTAAATCGCTTCTACCCCCGCGGTGCCGCGGGGTTAGGGTTGACTTTGACGTTTCCCTGATCCGCACAAATTGACATATTGACATTTTGTCATAAAACAATATAATGGCATATGATAAGAATATGAAACACCAAGACCTGATAAGGAGAAAACAATGCTAATCACCATTGATAAACGGGGCAGTATAAACATTCCTGCAATCCTGCGAAAAGAACTCGGGCTTAACGCCGGATCGTACCTCGACTTGTCTGTGGAAGAGGGCGGCGCAATCAAGCTCCACCCTGTCTCCATTTTTCCCAGCATTCGATTGAACAACCAGGGACTTGAAAAGCTTCGACAGGCCCGGGAGAGTGGAACGGGCAAACTCCCCAAGTGGCTTATAGAGGATATGAAAGATGCCCGAAATAATACCGAGTAAAAAATTCCTTAAAGATCTTGACAAGTTTTGCCCCGACCCAAATATGCGGAAAAAAATTGCCAAGGCCCTGGTCCATCTGGAAAAAAACCCCCTTCATCCCGGACTCCATCTCGAACGTATCGTTAATGATCCATCCGCATGGTCCATTCGGGTTGATCGAAAATATCGAATATCTGTTGACCCGGAAAAGCTTCTGACATCCGGAAACCCTGACTGGACAGTCCGAATTATTCTCTTGCGTTTTTTGACTCATGACGACCTGTACAAGTACCCACGATAAGGCAGGCACTGAACAGAGAAGAGGAGAACCGCAGAACAGTAGAATACCCGCCTGCCATGCAGAGTGCTTAGGGCTGGAATAATTAATGCGGCACTAATATTAATATTGAGCTGCTACCTCGAACCCTCGAAAGGCATTGCGGGCAGGTCGAATCACGCCAGAGGCGTGATAGAAGTGGAAGGAAAACAAGAGCACAGAAAAGATAATAAAGCTTACTGCCTTGTTGTGTTTTATATTGACATTTCAGATGCCGGATGTAATGTATATGTATCCCATTTGTATACCATTTGTAATTACGAAAACATAGTCAATTTGGAGGACACCATGGCAAAGACTGCAATTATTCAGACACGGGTTGAGCCTGCCGTAAAGCAAAATGCCCAGAAAATTTTAAACGCATTGAATATCTCAATGTCTGAAGCCATTTCGATTTATCTCGCACAAATTGCGCTACATAAAGGAATCCCCTTTGAAATAAAAATCCCCAACCTGGTTACTGAAAAAACGCTAAAATATTCTGAAAACGGAAAAGAGCTTCACAAAGTTTCTAATGTTGATGAATTATTCCAAGAACTTGATAGTTGAATATACATTACACGACACAATTCCAAAAGGATTATAAACGGCTCAAAAAACAAAAAAAGGACCTTGGGAAATTACGGGGCGTTATCGAAAACTTGTCCGCCGGTATTGTCATGGATGAAAATTTGTAATCGCAATGGAAGATAGCACTGACAAAATGGATACCGCTGATTCCAGTCCTCCAGAACATTTCCGAACGCAAAATGTCTTCCACAATCCAAACCCGGACTTCAGTAGACCTCTTTTAGAGATCCCTCCTGAGGATCGAAAACGAATCTTGGGTCGTTTGACCTTCCTTTACGGCGAACCTGTGGCCAACGCCTACATGCCTGAAATTGAACGGGTACTCGATGTTTACTACGCCCATAAGACTCAAGCGCTGATTGAAAGGGAAAAGGAGTTTGATCCGAGAGAGCGGTTTACTCAAGAGGATATCGTTCTGATCACTTACGGGGATCTTCTGCGCGGTGAAATGCACTGCTCTCTTGCAGATTTGGCAAGATTTTGCGATACCTATCTTGGGGGGACCATCAATACGCTTCATCTCCTCCCCTTTTTCCCCTATTCCTCCGACAGGGGGTTTTCTGTCATCGATTTCGAAACAGTTGATCCCAATCTCGGGACATGGGCGGATATAGAGGACCTTGAAGACCGCTATCAGCTGATGTTTGACGGAGTTTTCAATCATGTGTCATCCAAGAGCCGCTGGTTTCAGGAATTTCTAAATGGCAATCCCTATTATTGGGGTTTTTTTATCCATTTTGTCACTCCTGATGAGCTGTCTTCAGAGGAGCGAAAGAAGATATTCCGTCCAAGGACTTCAGATATCCTTTCCGAGTTTCAGAGCATAAACGGCCCGATGCATGTATGGACCACCTTCTCAAAAGACCAGATAGACCTCAACTATACGAATCCGGACGTGTTGATGCGGGTCATCGAGATTCTGCTTTTTTACGTGCGTAAGGGCGCCAGCATTATTCGTTTGGATGCAGTTACATATCTATGGACTGCGCCCGGGACCCGATGCGTCAGCCTGGATCAGACCCATGAGATCGTGAAGCTCTTTCGTGACGTTTTTAGTGTTGTTGCGCCGGAGGTTGCCCTGATAACCGAAACCAATGTGCCTCACGAGGAGAACGTCTCTTATTTTGGCGATGGTCATGATGAGGCACACATGGTGTACAATTTTGCGCTGCCACCTCTTGTTCTCCACACATTTTACACAGAGGATGCCACAGCCCTGTCCGGATGGGCTGATGGGTTGGAATTTGTATCGGATACGACAACTTTCTTTAATTTCTTAGATTCCCATGACGGCATCGGAGTCATGGCGGTACGAGGAATCCTTACTGAGGAAGAAATTTCTTTTATCATTCAAAGGGCAGAGGAACATGGCGGGTATGTCTCATACAAGACGGGCCAGAACGGCAAGGAAGTGCCTTATGAGATCAACATAACCTGGTTCAGCGCCCTTAATCGGGACGACGGCGATGAGGATATCGCGTTTCAGGTCAAGCGGTTTGTGGCCTCAAGAATCATCGCCCTGGTTCTTCGAGGTGTTCCGGGGATTTATCTGCATAGTCTGATTGGTACTCGAAACGACATTGAAGC
>SDBS01005063.1_pt1 | contig 12885 bp, 9 predicted proteins | sample 2277091 | NCBI WGS metagenome assembly SDBS01 (sample SAMN10404972, study PRJNA504765) | marine sediment metagenome | isolation source: marine sediment core GS10_PC15, 163 cmbsf | place: Arctic Ocean: Southern Knipovich Ridge | collected 2010 | reverse complement strand
TTGCGCCAGCCCGCTTCAATTCCGGAACTAAGGACCGTTCGATTTTGTCGTCGATAACCACTTCTATCGCTACATACATCGGGTCAGCCAGGGACGAAACCGTCGGGCTTTTTTCAGCAGGTAAAATCTTCAGTATCGACTCTAAGGTGTCCTTCTTTATATTCATCTTCAGGCCGACTTTGCTGCGGGCTTCGATTGCTGCTTTAAGTAGTATGGTGATATTTTCTATTTTTCTTCGCTTGAACTTATCGCCCCAGGCCTGCTTGTTTGCGATAAACCTTGTCGTGGAGGTTATCACGGTATCTATTATGCGCAGCTCATTTGCGCGCAGTGAGTTGCCGGTCTCGGTAAGCTCCACTATTGCATCGACCAGCCGGGCCTTTACCTCGGTAGCGCCCCAGCTAAATTCAACCTTTACGTTGATATTTTTATCTGCAAAATATTTTTTTGTTACGTTGACCAGCTCAGTTGCGACTATGCCGCCGGACAAATCCTCCATGCTTTTAACCTGTGATTCATCGGGCACAGCCAACACCCATCTGGCTGGATTGTTCGTGGCTTTGCTGTAGGCAAGTTCACAAATGTCCACCACATCACAGTTATTCTCCGTTATCCAGTCATAGCCGGTAATGCCGGCATCGAGAACCCCGTCGGTTACATATCTGCCCATCTCCTGTGCTCGTAACATGATAAGCTGGATTTGCTCGTCATCTATACGAGGCAAATAACTCCTGTTGGAATCGGCAATGTGGAATCCCACTTTGCCAAAAAGTTCGATAGTTGCCTTTTGCAAACTGCCTGCGGGAAGACCTAATTTTAATATCTGTTCTGACATCTCAAATCTCTGGCGGCTAAATGGTTAATTAATTACTCACCTTTTTCGTGAGCATCGAATATCTGTTTTACTTTTCGTTTTTTCTTTTTCTTTGTTTTCTTTTTGCGTTTAGTTGTCGTCTTTTTTTTGCTCCTGTGTGCTTTACTTTCGTGCCGCAAGAGTGAATAAAACTCATATCCCTTTTTGGCTGAAATCTGCTTAGCCAAAAAGCCTCCTATCTGTTGCTCATCAGCGTCAGGATAGACAAGTTCGTTTTGTTTGAGATATTCTATCATTCCCTTAGTAAGTGGTATGGCGTGCCCCTGAAGAGACGTGAGCATACAATAATCGACTATGAAATGGCTGGTACCATCCATCTCCTCAAGAATCTGACGAGCGGGACGTTTGCCTATTTTTTTCAACGCTCCTAAGCTCATCTTATGATATTCGTTGAATACAGCCCTTAAGATCCTCGTGATTTTCGAAGCTATTTTTCTTGTGACGGGTGTATCCTCGCCCCATATTTCAACAATTTCTTCTGTTTGCGAAACACGCAAATCGTTCAGGTCAATGAAATAATCGGCGAATCTTTTGATTACAGATTCTGTTACCTTCTCACTCAACTTGGCGCTAATGGTAGCATAGATAATTGCGTCCACCGGTTCATCGTGGACAACTTTTTGTACCTTCGGATATTTCCGGCTCAATGAGCGGTGCAATTTTTGTATTATTTTAGAATATTTTTTGCTATTTTTCATATCAGCCTCTTGCCGATAGCGTACAGGTTCGAATGTCGTATTCGGGTTTTCACTGGAACAATTTTAATCCTGCCAAAACAGGAGTGTTTCAAATTTCATATTTCGCTTCATACTTCTTCGTTGTCCGAATCTTCTTCGGGATTCTCTTTTTCCAGTTTGCCGGCTGCCTGATCTATCAGTCTCATCGTATCCAGCGCCCTTTTGAATTTCTCATCTCTGTAAAAATGCAAAACAGGGCAGAATTTGCTCTGCAACGTGCCGGCTACCAGAGATTGTATTCGGCTTTTTGCGTGTGTTATTGCCGCGAAAGTCTTGTTCTGAGCCGTCTCGCCTCCGCCGAAAATGCTGACAAATACATTGGCATTGCGCAAGTCAGTCGTCATTTCGACTCTCGTTACGCTCACGAATCCCTCAATGCGTGGGTCGCTAAGATGGTGAGTGATAGCGTTACTGACGCCTTCTTTCACCACACGGGCTACTTTCTCCTGCCGTCGAGTCGCCATAGTTTAGTTAAATCGTAATTCGTAAATTCTGAATAGTAATTGATAATTGCTTGAATGGTTAAGTTCTCACTAATTATCAGTAACCAGATCAAAGGGTTCTGGCTACTTGCACAATTTCATAGAACTCAAAAACGTCATCAATTTTAACATCATCAAATCCTGCTATCTTAATGCCGCACTCCAGGCCCATCTTAACATCACGAACGTCATCCTTGAAATGCTTTAGCGACTCCACACGGAGGTTGTCTTTGAGTACAATGTTGTCGCGTATCAACCGCATCTTTGCATTCTTGCTCACGTACCCGCTGCTGACGTAGCAACCGGCAATTGTACCAATTCGTGATATCTTAAACGTACTTCTTACAACTGTTCTGCCGATCGCCTTTTCTGTTTCTTCCGGCTTAAGCAGGCCAACCATTGATTTCCGTAAATCTTCGGTTATACGGTAGATGATATTGTAGAGCCTTATCTCAACACCTTTGGCTTCTGCAGTCTTGCCTGCATATTCTTCAGGGACAACGTTAAAGCCAATAATAATGGCATTTGACGCCTCAGCAAGCACAACATCACCTTCAGTAATTCCACCCGGCGCAGCGTGCAGAATATTAATCTTTACTTCCTCGACGCTCAGATCGGACAAATATTTTTTCAATACATCCACCGAGCCCTGCACATCAGCCCGGACGATAAGATTTAATGATTCTGTTTTGCCGGCATCTATCTGGCTGAATAAATTGTCTAATGTTACCTGAGTCCGTTCCGCCAGCGAACTCTCTCTTGAGCGTATTTGGTTTTCCTCGGCGGCGGCCTTGGCCTTGTTGATATCATCAAGGCAGTAAAATTTATCACCGGCCTGGGGGACGTCACTTAGGCCCGTTATCTCCACCGGCATAGAGCTTGAACCTGTCCTTATGTTTTTGCCGTAGCTGTTTTTCATCATTTTTATTCTGCCGTAGGCGTTGCCGGCTAATACCGCATCACCTTTCTTTAGTAGGCCTTCCTTGATTAGCAGAGTCGCAACAGGCCCACGCTTTGCCGACATCTTGGCCTCGATGACCCATCCTGTCGCAGGGATTGTGGCATCGGCCTTAAGCTCGAGTAATTCAGCCACATAATCCAGAGATTCAAGCAAGTCGTCTATACCCTCACTGGTAATTGCGCTGGTTTTAACGACTTCGGTCTGGCCTCCCCATTCGGCGGGGGTCAGGTCCTGCTCAGCTAACTGAGAGAAAACACGGTTTATATCGCAGCCAGGCAAATCTATTTTATTCAATGCCACAATAATCGGCACATCCGCTGCCTTGCTGTGGGCTATCGCCTCAATCGTTTGGGGCATCACTCCATCATCAGCCGCGAGCACAAGCACAACAACGTCGGTCATATTGGCACCTCTGGCGCGCATTGATGTAAAAGCCTCGTGACCCGGAGTATCGAGAAATGTTACTTTCTTATTATTGTCCCAGGTAACTTCAGACGCTCCAATATGTTGCGTAATGCCGCCTGCTTCGCCGGCTGCAACATGAGTTGACCGGATTTTGTCCAGAAGGCTGGTTTTGCCGTGGTCAACATGCCCGAGCATCGCAGCAACAACCGTACGTTTCTGGAGATTGTTTCTCTGACGTTCCTCAAATTCGACCCATATCTGTTCTTCAAGTGTGCTTTTGTGTTCCACAACCAACTCAGTGTCGAACTCCAGAGCAACTATTTCGGCAACATCGTTGCTTATCACATGGTTGGCCGTCGCCATAACACCGTGTTGTATTAGCTTTTGGATGATATCCGTTGTTTTAATCGCCAGTGTTGCGGATAAATCTTTTACTGTTATCGGCTCTCTCACAACGACTTTTTTCGGCCTGATAGGAACAGCTACTCTCTGCTTGGACCTGCTCGCGACCTTACGCGCCGGCCTTATTCGCAGGCCCTCACCGCCGGCCGCATCAAGCCGGGCCCGTCTTTCTTCAATATCTCTTTGACGCCATTTGCTGTCAGTTTTAGGCCTCTTTGCCGTTTCTAAATTCCGCTCGTCCCGCCTTCGCCCATGTGTTCTTTCTTTCTGTCGTTTTGGTGCTTGTTTCTTGTCCTTCTCAGTAGTCGAAGTTGACTCTTCCCGCTTCTGTTGATTGTACATCAGCGGTTCGGTAACAGGTGCATCATATCTGGCTCTCGGCTTGGGCTTTGGTCGTCGTCGTATAGGCTCCAGTGCTTCGACTCGAACAACTTGCGGTCCGCTCAGTCGGGCCGGCTCAGGTTTTTCCAACATCGGCCCGGCGGGTACTATCGGCTCCGGCTCTTGTTTCTCTGGGGGTGCTTCAATTATCTCTTCTTCGGCCGGTGGTAGCTCTTCTATTTTAGTTGCTGGAACTTCTATAGCTACCGCAGCTTCCTGTTCGGTTTGTTCGGCTTCTGTTGCAGTAGTTGTCTCGGTTGCTTCCTTGGTTCGCTCGGCCGCCGGCTTTGCTTGAGTAGCTTTTTCAACTTTTATTTCCGTTACAGCCGGTTTTTCCTCTGCCTTCCTTTTCTTTTTGATTCGGACCTTTTTTAGGTCCACTTTCTCAGCCGTTTCGACAGTTGTAATATTTTCGCCTTCGCTGAACCACTCACGAATGGTCGCCGCCAGGCCGGCCGATAACACTGACATATGGTTCTTGATGTCCAGACCCTCACTCTGGCATTTCTTCACAATGGCAGAGCTTTTTATGCCCAGCTCCTTGGCCAAAAGATAAACTCTTGTAGTGGCCAAAAATAAATCTCCAATTTTAACCGCTTTTAATACTTCATATCTCGTTCGAGATATGGCTATTGTTCGTTATCTGCTGCTTTTGTCTGTTGGGCTAATTGCTTTTCCGCCTCATTCTGTTTCGATTCAGCCTCCAGGCGTTCGATTTCTTTGACTGCCGCTGCAACTAATCTCTCAGCGATGTCTGCCTCGAGCTTTAGTTCATTAATCAGTGGTTCGACACCCACATCATCAATATCCCCAAGGGAGATCACGCCGAGTGCTATCAGCTTGTCAACTACCATATCATCAGCGTTTTCAAGAGTCTTAACACAGTTTGTCAATCGTTCAATGCCCTGATTGTATTCTTCCGGCGTTAGGATATCGATGTCCCAGCCGGTCAGTCTGGCAGCCAACCGGACATTTTGCCCGTGCTTACCGATAGCTAAGCTAAGCTGTTCCTCATCCACAACAACGGTTGCTCGTCCCAATTCAAAACAAAGGGCGATTTCGCTGACTTTCGCTGGCATCAGCGCATTCGCCACGAGCACTTGGGACGATTCATTCCAGCGGACAATATCTATTTTTTCGCCGCCGAGCTCATCAACTATGTTCTTTATTCTGCTGCCCCGCACGCCCACGCACGCACCAACGGCGTCAACCTTGTCGTCAAATGAGATTACCGCAACTTTGGTTCGATAGCTCGCCTCTCGCGCTAGTGCCCTTATTTCAATGATTTTTTCATTAATCTCCGGCACTTCTAACTCGAACAGTCGCCGGATAAAATCAGGGTGCGTACGGGAGAGAATGATTTTGACCTGGTTCGACGTCTCTTTTACATCGAGAATCAAACATCGAATTCTCTCGCTCACCCGATGTGTCTGGCCCATTATTTGTTCGCCTTTTGGCATAAAGGCTTCGGTAGAGCGGTCCAGATTGACAATTACTGTTCCACTTTCGTATCGAACAACCGTGCCGCTTATGATTTCCCCCTTTCGCTGAAAGAACTCAGCATAGATACTATCTCTCTCGTCAGCACGTATCTTCTGTATCATCACCTGCTTGGCCGTCTGGGCGGGAATTCGGCCGAGTTGTTTTATATCGATTTCCTCATCATCCTTAGAAGCTGTGATCTGGCCAGTATTTCGGTCGATGTTTACAACTATATTGCTTTCCGGCTCTCCAAAGTGTTTTCTCGCCGCAGAAACCATAGCTTCTTCAAGATCCACAAATATCGATTCCTTCTCAATCTTTTTATCGCGGGCAATGTTTTCCACGATTCTTAGTAATTCCTGACTCATAGTCTTTTCTCTTTAATCCGGCACTGATTTCTTTTCTTGTTCCAGCCCGAAACCACTCTCTGGTCTCAGATAAAAAAAAAAGGAAACAATCTAAGTTTCCACTTCAAAAGGGAATCCCTTGAAAAACAGATTCCCCAGCATGCCAAAAACGAACAGAAGTTGTAGTTTCTCTTTACGCTACATCATCTGCCTCCGATACTAAAAAAACTCGTTCGTTTTTCGCGACAATTGAAGCAGAAAACCGATTTCCAAGCCACCATTTGCGCAGAAGCACAGTCATGCAGGTCAATTGTTGTTCGCCTACTTTGCACTGTTTGCTAATCCCGTAAAAACCATTTTAAGCGCCTCTTTAATTCAAAGTTTAGCTTTGGTAGCTGTTAACCCTTATAACTAAACTCCTTATAATAATCGTCAAATCCGTCAATAGCAATAATTATTTTGTCAAATTTGTATAATTTTTAGCTCAAATCCGACGCAGACAAAGAAACCTCAACGACCCGAAATCGCCAACGTCCGTATAAAATAGCCTTTTTCAGAGCCAAAACCCCTTTTACATCGAACTACGAAGCACAGACTACGATGCTGGAACCAGACGCAGCAGTAATTTCTCCTTATCAACAGTTATTTTTTCAATTCGCACCTTTTTATCGTCAATACTGAAAACTGGCTCAAACGGCTCATCATTCAGCAATGACGCTGCTATTTTTGTCTGCAAAGCTTCTGCGTCTATAGGCATAGCAGCGAGCCTCTGCGTGTACATCTTTTTGGCCATCATCTTGGCAAGGGGCGTAATATTCATAGCCCCGACCTTCACCTTTCCTATCTGTAGATTCAAAAGCCCCTGCTCATCGATTTTGGGCTCTAACTCAATAGTAATGATGAATTCAACGCCTTTGATATCTGCCGTTCCCATCAGCACAACGGTATCCGGGACAAAAAGTGCTGCAGGTGCGTAAAGCAGGACACCTTCGGATTCCATTGGCCAGTTACCCCGGGCAATCATATCGTTTAATCCGCTCTGGGTGATAACCACATCAAATGGCTCGACACGTTGAGTACCGTTATAAATTGCAGGTGATAATTCATTTGTCAGATATGGGCTGACCTGCCCCCGCGTGAAGTTGCCCGAGCTGGAGTCAGCCGGCTTATAGCGACCGGGCCTGTATAACAGTAGAGCGAAAATAATAGCCGCCACGGCCAAATCGACCAGAAGCCAAATGACCAGTTTTTTGAATCTCGCTTTTTTGCGAATTTTCAAATCTGTTTCCGTACTTTGCATTTCTGTCTTGCTTAATTCCATTTATATGATTATAGTAGTTACACTGTTTGTTAGAAAGCTTTTTAAAGCTTCCGTAAAATCGAGGTTAGGCATACTTTGAAAAGAAAAAATTATCTTTTAATTATGAGGATTTAGAATATGGCAAGTCATTTTGCTGACCGTCTTTGCGACGCTGTGAAAACCAAGAAAACAGCTTTGATTGTCGGGCTGGACCCTGTTTATAGCAGACTGCCCTCTGCGATAAGAAGCCATCGCCAGATGAACGATGAATTTGATGCCGCCGCCGCGGTCGATGCCATCTTCGATTTTTGCACACAGGCAATGCGAATCGTTGCGCCGATGGTACCTGCCGTGAAGATAAACATTGCGTTTTTTGAAAGGTATCTCTGGGAAGGCCTGGAGACTTACTATTCCTTGATTTCCGAGGCTGATGAGCTGGGCCTGGAAATAATCGGCGATGTAAAACGCGGCGACATAGGGCACACTGCAGAAGCATACGCCGCGGCTCATCTCGAAAACCCGGAACTGGCAGGTCTCGAAGATAACCTTGCCCCCGATGCCATAACCGTCAACGGCTACACGGGAACAGATGGTATCGAACCTTTTGTGGATATGGCAGACAAGCAGGGAAAAGGTGTTTTTGTGCTGGTTCGTACCAGCAATCCTTCAGCTGCCGCAATTCAGGATTTTACCAGTGCTGATGGCCAGGCAATGTACGAAAAGCTCGCCGAAGTCGTCGCCCAAATCGCCAATAAAGATGAGCGAATAGGCAATTATGGCTACAGTAATGTGGGAATGGTAGTGGGCGGCACTGCACCGCAGGTAACAACTGCTCTGCGCCAAAAGTACGATAAAGTATGGTTTCTCGTCCCGGGCTACGGCTCCCAGGGCGCTGAGGCTGCCGACTGTGTCCGGTTCTGCAAACCAGACGGCACAGGAGCTTTAATTAACGCGTCACGCTCGATAATTTATGCTTATGAAAAACCAAAATACAAAGGCCAGTTCGGCGACGACTGGAAAAGATGTATCGAGCAGGCCGTCATCGATGCAAAGGTCGATTTGGCAAACGCTATGCAGACTTTGATATAGAAAATACTGGGGCATCGTGTCTGAAGTAAATTATTGAGGTTTACATTATCAATGCAACATAGTGTTCCGTCGTTTTTTGTTTGAGGTGCTGTCATTCCGCACTTGATGCGGAATCCAGATATTTCGATAACTATGGATTCCTGCTTTCGCAGGAATGACAATCATCAGTTGAGCAACAACAGAGCAATTGGGGAGGCATCCTCAAAACTTGTTTTTAGCTTTTTGAAAATATTCTTGAGTGGCACCCTCAAACTTGTTTGGGTGTGTTCTTGACGGTAAACACCGCGAGAAACGAGATGCGAGAAACGAAATACGAATTTACCGGCAAAACTGTTCTAATTATGGGCTTGGGACGCTTCGGTGGTGGAGTTGATGTTGCTGAATTTGCTGTAAGAGCCGGCGCAAAAGTAATAGTAACGGATTTGGCCCCAGCCGCGCAGTTAAGCGATTCGATAGACAAGCTCGAAGAATTTCCTGATATAGAATTTCATCTCGGCTCGCACGACCCTGCTGATTTTAAGCAGGCCGACATTGTCATAGCCAATCCCGCCGTCCCTTGCGATAATGAATTACTCGAAATTGCCCGTCAAAACAATAAATTTGTTACGTCCCAGATAAACATCTTCTTTGAGTTGTGTCCCGCACAGATAATCGGCATTACCGGAGCCAACGGCAAGAGCACAACAGCCGCCCTGACCGCCCATCTGCTCAAAGCAGTTCGCCACAAAAGCAATATATCCAGAAAGAACGTCATTGCGAGCGAAGCGAAGCAATCTCAAACTACGCAATACGCGATACGCAATACGCAATACGAAACCGTTTGGCTAAGCGGCAACATCGGCAATCATCCGTTACTGACCATTCTGGATAAAATTAAAGCAGATGATTTGGTAGTATTGGAGCTGTCGAGTTTTCAATTAGAGCAATTGGCGCAAATTCAAAAAGCCCCAAAAATTGCACTCTTAACGAATCTCACACCAAACCATCTTGACCGCCATGGCACATTCGCTAATTACTGCGCCGCCAAAGAAAATATCTTCAAATTTCAGAAGCTGAACGACAATTACCCTGCTGTTTCCATCTTCAACGCCGAAGATAAAATTGCCGCCGAATGGTTTGAAAAATACAACAAAGACACTGGCAGGATTTGCATCAGGTTTTCAACCGGCGATGTAAGTAAGGAACTCCGCGATAACTTCACACTACCCGGCCGAGCCAATCTTTCAAACCTCGCCGCCGCTGTTACTATTGTCCGCTACTATGGCATTGACGATAACAGTATTAAAAATTCCCTGCCCGAATTTAAATCATTACCTCATCGGCTCGAACTTATCGAACGAATAAACGGCGTTTCCTGGTACAACGATTCGATAGCCACTACACCGCAGAGCGCCATCGCCGCATTAGAGGCCTTTGACCAGCCGAAGATTATCATTGCCGGCGGATATGACAAGGATTTACCATTCAAGGAGCTCGGCCAAAAAATAGCCACTAACGCCAAAGCCGCTGTCCTCCTCGGCCAAACCACCCACAAAATCGCATTAGCAATACAGCTCTTTCCGCAAGCCGGCACAAAAATCCAAATCGTTGATTCTCTCTACGAAGCTGTCGAGTCGGCGGCTCACCTTGCGGAAAGCGGCGATGTCGTCCTGTTAAGCCCTGCCTGCGCAAGCTACGATATGTTCGAGAACTTTCAGCACCGCGGCCGGGAATTTACCAAACTCGTCCGAGCACTCAACAGTTGAAGCAGCAACAAAAAAAAGACCGAGCTAAACCAGCCCGGCCTATTTTCGAACGTTGCGAATTGTCTAATGATTTAGCGCTAAAATCCACCAATTGCCCAGCGGTCGGGCTGTCCGGCTAAATGCTGGACGTACGGACCTTGTTTTTTCCACAGATTTATTTTGCCTTCCGTTTCGACTTCAAGTTCAAAGGGCACACGAAGGCGGTTTGTCTCCGAATAAAGGATTGGCTTTCCCATGGAAACGATCCGAATTATATTAAGTTCACCAAACATTTCCTTTATTTCGTCAGCGGGTACGCCGGGAAACAATTTACTTGCTTTGTCATAATTCCTGGCAATTAAGGCCTCAAGGAACTGGCGAACCACTTCGACGGCGATTTCTTCGTCGCTAAGATTACCTTGAGCCAGTCCTATAGTCTTTAGATCAATATGTTCAGCATCATTGGATACGTCCTTAAACATGAACATTTTGGAATCGATCGGTTGATTGTAATCGTAAAACTCCAGCGTTTTCATGTATTCATACTCACCATTTCTTAGCTTATAGAGTTCTATTGTATTAACAAGCCTTGTGGCCTGATCAATGTATAGGACCTTACGCTGGAAAGATGAATCATCTTCTTTTGTAGATGTCGCTGTTACAATAATTGGCTCGGCTTTGTCGGCGGGTTCGTTGATCTCAAGCTCCACTTTGCCTTGCTCCTGTTTTTCTTGTAAACGTGTGACAGCCAGCTTTGGATCGAGATTATCGATCATCTTAAGTATCTCAGCCGGCGAAGCTTCGTCTTCTGTCGTAGTTAAGATATTTTTCTCTTTAAGCCACTCCTGCTTCTTGTTGCCCTTCCATATTACCTCTCTTGGGCCACCACCTGGGGCCATCCAGTCGGGCAGATTAAGGCGCATATTTTTGGGCTGCCCGTCCTGAGCGAATTCAATCCAAAACTCTACCGGCTGATCCTCGTGTGATGGGGTAATAGCCCTAATGTGAAGATATTGCACACTATGGCTGGCCTGAATAGTTTGCTCAATAGCATAAGCTGACGGCATTGACTTATCAAAAATTGTTATCGAAAATACTACTGCTAATACTATCACCGCCGCTGCGGTAATTTTTGTTATTTTACTTTTCATAATTATTCTCCAGATATTCTGCTCAGTTAGAGCCGAGTTCTGTTTTTCGTAAGCATCTACTGCCTGCAAGAAGCTGCCAAGGGCCTTATCGTATGCCTCGTCGCTGGCTTTATAGCGGCTCTTCTTAATTAATCTTTCGATTTTCTCTGCAGGTTTCATTCTTAAACCTCGCTGTTTAAAATCAACTTCAATCCATCTAATCCAGTTCGATACCGACTATGGGCAGTTTTAATTGACACGTTCTGCAGATTAGCTATTGTCTTGAATTTCATCTGCCCATGCAGACGAAGGACAATCGCCTCTCTCTGCTCATATGGAATCTGACTCATAGCAATACCTAATTTTTGCAGTTCTTCACTCTTTATAACCAGCTGAACCGGCCCATCGTCACTCGGTAGCACTTGTTCGGTGTCATTAACCGCAGCGGTTTGCCGTTGCCTTCTCCGCAGATAGTCTCGTGATCTGTTAGCAACGCAAGTTTTCAAATAACCAACCAGACTGCTTCTTAGCTCAAACTTATCCACGACTTGCAGGAGCGAGACAAAAACATCGTGCACAACATCTTCAGCAGCCACTTTGTCATCTAAAAGGTTAGCTGCTAATGTTCGCAAATCACTCTCGTACTTTTCATAGATGCGTCGGAAAGCAGCTCGGCTGCCATGCTTGCATCTCCATATGAGCAGTCTGTCTTCAACCATATGTGCTTCGTTTATCTGATATCAGAACAATCGATTGTCTATTAGTAGGACGAACCGGCAGCATATTTTTTACCTGAAAATTTGCTTTTTTACCAAAATTAAACAAAATGAGTTGATAATGTTCTTTACTCAAAAAGCCAATAAAAAGGCCATTGTTTCAAACACGGGGGTTAAAATATCACGGTTGGCAGAGTCAATGCGATGGTTGGTCGGCTGTATTGCGTGAGATCAAACCGTACTAAACAAGGCCGGACTAAACCAGCCCGGCCTTGTTCACAGATTCACAAGATATCCAACCTACTTAGGCAACGCCGCTTCAAGCTCCGCCAGTTTCTCCGGGGTAACGGTTTCCGCGTGCAAATCGCCATATATGACGCGGTATTCGTTATCTGAAACCTTCCACCGCAGCAAGACCTTATCTGCGTCTTTGGGGGTGACGGTCTTGCCGTAATAGACCGGTTCCTTCTGATCCTCAACCAGGGCCATATAGAACAGCCCGATCGGATACACTGGCCCAATCGCTTCCAGCATCGTAGTCTCGAGTTCGGTATCCGTCACATCTGCCGGCAGATCCTTCTTTATGTGCTCGAACATAATCGGCGAGATTTCGGCCATCAGGTCCACAATACTAACCTGCTTCGGATAACGCCCCACCAGATCGGCAACCAGCTTGAAACCTTCAATCGCAGCCTCTTCGGTCATCTCAGGAAACTTCAGGCCCTCAAAGACGGCCTCGTAATCATCCGGTATGACCGGCACAAACTCCGACTTTTCCACCGGAACATCCCACTGGTAATCGTAAAACGTACTTCGGCTCCGCGTTTGTTCGTTTATGCTCATATCCATTTCCAT
>SDBS01005062.1_pt1 | contig 12886 bp, 9 predicted proteins | sample 2277091 | NCBI WGS metagenome assembly SDBS01 (sample SAMN10404972, study PRJNA504765) | marine sediment metagenome | isolation source: marine sediment core GS10_PC15, 163 cmbsf | place: Arctic Ocean: Southern Knipovich Ridge | collected 2010 | reverse complement strand
ATATTCGCCATTCCTTCATTACCCATGTTTCATCGTCGGGATGACTGTCATGGCCGCAATACAAATAAATGGTATCATTAAATACCCGTACATGTGGATCGGACATACCAATATCCTTTACAACGGGGTTCTGGGCAAAACTAAGCTTTCCACATATAAGCAAAATGGTAATCACTAATGATTTTGAATTATTCATTTTTTTGGAGTTATATACAGATAACGACAACCCGATGATCACAGAGTTTGACCTGTGAATAATCCGGTTGGCATAGTTTGCGTTTAGAATCATAAGCTCTCCTGCCTATATTATCGCTCCAATTCCACTATTACATATGGAGCCTCTACATCCAGATCAGGATAAATCCGACCATGGCCATCATTATCCATCACTTCGATGAAATACATTAAATCAAAACGTGTATCGATTTGATCAGCTGGGACTGATACCTGGTAGTTATCACTTCCCGCATCGGCTACCATTGGTAGCGTTTGATAATCCAAATGTTGGTTGACGGAGCGATAACGGAGCCTTACCCATCGGACACCGGCAGGGGCTGTGACGTTTGCGCTGATTTTGATGGCTTGATCAAGGGGGGCAGTCCTGACCGCCTGATGCTGAATTTGAAACACTGCCTGGTAATTGATATCGGGTGCAGCTTTGTAAGCGGGGGCAATTCTGGCCTGGCCTGGTTCTTTAAAGCTGCTTCTTTGGGCATGCAATTGTTCCAGCCCTGTTTCGAGATAGCTGATTTCATCTTTCCAGTGGCCGGAAAGGTGGTGATTGATGTTCCGGTAATCAGCTTCACGGATGCCCATCATCAGATCGGGGGCATATACATCACCTGCAGATGACACTATTTTGCGCCATGCTTCGACGGCTTTTCCCTCGTAGGTGATGGCATCATCCAGAGCGTGCGGATCCCCGGTGCGCTCATAAATGCGGTAGCTGACTGCAGCGGGAATCCGATTCGAATGGTATAGGGCCAAATTGGATAATATGCTCAGGTCCGTTATGGTTGAGATAAATTCCCTGTTTTGAACATCAGGCATCGCTGCTTTGGCTTCCGTAATGAGTTTATCTACCTCCTGATGTACCTGTTCAAACCACAGACTGGTGGCGGAGGGCAAGCGTTTGGCAGTTTCGCCGCCTTCTATGAGAAGTCGGGCTTCCGTATCGAAACTTGCAAATTGTTGAATATCACTGCCTTCAGCATTGGCGTATTCGGGCAGGTTGCCGAAGGGTTGTCTAGCTGCCCAGCCGCGCGTGGTGGGGAACTTACTGTAGGGTGAACAAGCGGCAACGATTCGTGGTAATATCAAACTGGCTTTGTGCAGGGCTTCCTGAATTATCGGTCCCCCTGCCTGGCCGAAACGCTTTTCAAATTCCCGGCTCCAAATCTCTGGTGATGTATTCGGGTTATAAGCCAGGCGTCCAAAAACCTGGAAGAAATGCCAGTAGCGTTCAAATTCATAATCATAGTAAACATATAGCGGATTCAATAAATTGAATGTCTCTGCATCATGTGCCTGTGCTTCCATTTTCGTGGCCAGTGGTTCATTGATCTCAAAACCTGCGCCATCGTATAGATGCGTGCTTTTGGAAAAGCGACGAACGTATTCGGGGTCACCCCAGAGGAGTATGCGCTGTGTGCCACCGGTCCACATACGCCAATGCATCCTGTAATCGCGCGGATAATAGAGCATGTCAGCATAACCGTGGCGACGATCAAATTGATTTTGCCGATTGATATGCGTAGGGTGAAAGGGCAGTCCCATTTGTTCCATCCAGTACTTGGTGGTAATCGTAAAATTCAGCCCGATATCAGCGGCAATTTGAATAATTTTTACAGGAAGTTCTTTTGCACGCAGGTCAATCTGAAGTCCGGGAGCAGTTGTTTTGATCATGCCGAATACTTCTGTCCAGAATCTTTCCATCTCCTCTCCTCTTTTTAAACCCGATTCATTGTGCATACGCAATTGGATGCCATCCAGACCGGGAACGACCCGGATGAACTTCGCGAGTGCAGCTTTAGTATATTCACTAAGATTTTCAGCATTGATTCCCTGCACCAAATGATTCTTGCTTTGCTTTGCAAATTCCTCTTCAGAAATACCTCCCGCCTGCACCCCACCCCGGTATATATGATCCCATATCGCTACTTTAAACTCCAGGCCTCTTTCGTGTGCCATTTCAATCATACGGTTGAGGGCGGATAAATTGCGCTGTTGTTCTGATGCAGTCATGTCTTCCATGCCGATGCCGGGAAAACCGTCTACGTTAAAAAAGTAGGGGTAACAAGGTGCGAGGAATCCCGCGTTTTCATATCCGAAAATAACCACTATCGAATTGAATCGATTCATTGCAAGCATGTCCATATAGGCTGCCCAATGGGCTTCATCATAAAACCGGCTTTCCCAGTACCTCCGGTTCATGGTATACATCGAAACGGCCCGGGTACCTACATCGGGTTTTTCTGTAATTGACTCAACTTTGCTAAGCGGCGTCTTGCGATCAGTACTCCAGGTGATGCGTTCAGCAACATTCAGGATACCGTACATTAAACCGCGATCATCAAATCCGTTAATGACCCATGCGGGTTTCTGCTTAACTTCTGTTTTCCAGACCGTTAATGCTTCGGCAACGGCTGGCAACTGCTGATTGGCTTCATGCATAAGTTTTGCGGCTGCACCAGTTCCACCGGATAAGCCGGTTACGAGGAAGATGTCACCACGGGCTTCAGCTATGGAGCTGACTTTCTCGTAAGGAATGTTTTGTTTTTCCAGGTTGGATGTAAGTGTGGCCAGACCATGTGCAACCGGACTTCCAACTGTTGTATCAGTTATAATTGATAATCTGGCTTGCTTTCCCGTGCACGCCACAAAGCAGATAGCTAATATCATCCAGAGAAAAGAAAGGCTTTTACTTAGTGAAGTTCTATTCATTTTATATTACATCTTTTGCAATAAAACTACCCAGTCCTTTTCAGGTTCAGAAGGTGTACCTGCCAGTTCGACTGTTACTCCTCCCTTGGTTTTTTTCAATTTTCCTTCTTGTAAATCCGCGCAATTTATTTCCAGAAATGGCTGAAGTTTCTCCTGCATTTCCATTGGCAGCAAAATACCCAGGCTCTGTATACAATTTTCCAGATGGTTTATGCGTAAATTAAACATTGAGAAATAAAATTAAATTCTTTGGTGTCATTGTTTGGGGTATATTGGTTGAGAAACAGTTAAAGCTAGGCAATTTTTTTTTATATCCCGAGCACACCTCCCCCATGGAACTCTTTAATACTGCCGTAAAAATCCTTCTCAAATTCACGGCTGGCATCCTTTCCTTTCCGGACTTCCCCGGTGGATTCGATCATGGTTAGTTAATTATGCCAGAGGGAGATCTCAGGAATTTCAACATGTGACTTGTCCATGATCCGAAGGATTTCCATCACAATATCCGGGTGTTGTTCTGCGATATTATTTATCTCTGATGGGTCGGTACTGAGATCGTATAATTCAAAATAGGGCTCTCCTTTGCGGACATCCAGCCTTACTCCTTTCCAGTTGCCTTTGCGAACCGCCTGCTTGCCGCCTGCCTCATAGAATTCCCAATAAAGGTGGGGGTGCTTCTCCTGTGCTTCGTCATGCCCGGTCATCGCAGCTACGAATGAAATTCCGTCAGTATCATCCGGTGCAGGAATCCCGGCCAGTTCACAAAAGGTTGGCATATAATCCCAGAAAGAGGAAATATGATCTGAAATGCTTCCCGGGATAATTTTTCCCGGCCATTTTGCCAGGAAGGGGGTCCTGATACCACCTTCATAAAGATCCCGCTTCTTGCCCCTCAGGTCACCATTTGAATTAAAAAAGTCCACCTTATGGTTTCCCTCCTCATGTGGACCGTTATCACTGACGAAAATCACCAGGGTATTATCTGCCAGACCAAGTTCTTTCAGCTGGGCATTGATCAGGCCAACCGAATTATCCAGGTTCTGGATCATGGTTGCAAAACCTTTTTCAGGGTTGGGCCATTCAGTTGTATCAAACTCCCTGTAATCAGGAACCTCCATCCCGTCCTGGAACATAGAACCGGCTTCGTTATTTGCATGTGGTACATTGTAAGCCATATACAGGAAAAAAGTTGTATCTCTGTTGGCATTTATAAAATCATGAGCTTCCCTGTCGAATAGTCCATGTACATAGGTGACTTTTTTCTCTGCTACACCGGTTCCTTCGGGCCGGTCGGCCCATGGATTTTTTTCATCGATCAGCAAGGTCCGGTTTCCGGGAAGGGTTTCTTTCCTGCCATTCCGGTAAAGAAACTCGGGATAGAAATTATGTGCATGCCACATATTTACATAGCCGTAAAAGAAATCAAATCCGTTCCTTCCCGGATCGTTGGCCGGGGGTGGACTGCCAACCCCCCATTTGCCGATTGCACCGGTGATATAGCCTGCTTCTTTCAATTTTTCACCGAGGGTGTTTTCCTCATCGTAGAGGATCATATCCGGTCTGTTTCCCCTGACAGAGACATGCCCTGTATGGAGTCCGGTTAAAAGTGAAGCCCTGGAAGGTGCACAGACCGTACATCCGGTATAGTGATTGGTGAACATCACCCCTTCCCTTGCCATCAGATCAAGGTTCGGGGTACTCAGTATTTCCTGACCGTAACAGGACAGGTCACCATATCCCAGGTCATCTGCCAGGATAAGCACGATGTTGGGTTTTCCAGTGTCTGCCTGTTCTGATGATAATGAGCAGCAAAACAATGTAAAGACCATAAAACACAAGACAAGTGGAACCAGAATGGCCGGGTATGAATTTCTTGTTTTCATATGGTAAAGTTATGAACATATATTTAGTAACTTACAAGCCATCTTGATTAGTAAGTGTCTAAATAAATCAGATGATGAAATCCCTAATTCCTATTACTCTTTTATTAGTGAGCTTTTTAGTGGTCCTGCCATCCTGCCGGCCTGCGACAGAATCAGGTATATTTTATGGAGGTGCTGTTATCAGTGCATCAGAAGATCCCGTCAAAATGCTTTTCCCTGGGAACTGGGCGGATCCTGCCCTGGTGAAGCTGGGAGATATTTATTACCTGACTGCAAACAACGGTCGTTACGCTCCCTCTGTCCTGGTCTTTCAGAGCACAGACCTGAAACACTGGGAACCCATTTCCTATGCGAGTCCCCTTGAGGGACAGGCGCCTGCCACAGACATTGCAGCTGTGGGAGAGCGCCTCTATATTTACGGTGGGGGTGGCATGGATCCCTGGGTCATGTATGCAGATCCGCCCTACGAAATATGGTCTGAAAGGCTGAATATGGAACCCCTGGAACCCCATCCCATTGATGCGGGCCATATCATGGACGAAGAAGGGAACCGATACCTTTACATGTCACAGGGAAAGATGGTGAGCCTGAGTGAGGATGGACTCAAAGCCACCAGCGCCCCTGAAAAAACATATCAAGGATGGGAGATACCGGAAGAAATCGCCGTTGAATGTATCTGCCTGGAAAGTCCCAAATTATTCCGGAAAGACGGCTGGTATTACATGGTCAGTGCAACCGGAGGAACAGCAGGTCCAACTACCAGCCATATGGCTATCGTCGCCAGGGCGCAGAATCCTATTGGTACCTGGGAAAATTCCCCCTATAATCCTTTGATCTGGACCCGTGACGAATCCGAGCTCTGGTGGTCGAAAGGCCATGCCACCCTGATTGAAGGGCCCGAACAGCACTGGTACGCAATATACCATGGCTACCGGCACAGCCACCGCTCCTGGGGCAGGGTAACCCTGATCTCCCCGGTGGAATGGAACGATGAAGGATGGCCCATCCTAGCCTCGGATTGGCCCGGTGGATGGAATGATCCGCCGACAGTAAATCTTCCGATCAGCGATGAATTCGACGGTGAGGAGATCGGGATGCAATGGCAGGCCTATGAAAAAATCGACACCCAGCGTTACCAGCTCGTTGAAGAAGGACTTGAAATCACGGCTGTTGAAGGGGATCCGGGCATGTCCAATCCCTTAACTGCCAATCCCAGGGACCTGGCCTATGAAGTGGAAACGGAAATGGTGGTGGAAGGAGATGTTCATGCCGGACTCATCCTTTTTTACGGTCCCAATGCTTACGTTAGACTTGGCCTTACTCCTGATGGCATGCTCCTGAAACACAAACGCAGGTTCCGGGCAGAGAGCGACAGGAAATTGTCCGGTGATGAAAGTCCCTATTCAGAAAAACGCATACGGTTGAAGATAAAAAATGACCGGCAGGATGCCTCCTATTATTATGCAAGTCCGGATGGTGAATGGATCAAACTGGAACGGTCCGACGACATTTCCGGATTCCAGCACAATATTTTCGGCAGACACAGCTCCATCCGCCCAGGTTTTTATGTAACCGGGAACGGAAAGGCCCGCTTCGAATATTTCAGGTACACAGCACTGTCCCGTCAGAAATAACCTTTCAAGCCTGAACAGCATTAGTACCGGATCAGTCAGACAAATCAAACATTAAGCGGGAGATCGACCGGTCGGCCATTCTCTGCCGAAGATTTTAGCAGGGCAAGGTAAATTTCCTGGTCTGTACGTGCCTGCATGGCCCCATATGTGGGTTCTCTTCCTGTTCTGACAGCATTCACCAGGCTGAGCAGGCAATCGGCCACGGCAATCTCATCATCATGCCATTGAATGGTACTTCCCTGGGGTTTTCTGTAAACGGGATTGCTCCATTTAACAATCGGCCGGGTTTGCTGGCCTGTATGGGCAATTATGGATTCCAATGGTCCGCCGTCAATGCGTTCCCATCTCCTTTCCAGGGTAATTTCTTGCCTGCCTTCATTCCCAGAAGCCAGTATGGTCAGGGTATCCTGCTGGTTTACAGCGTCACCAATGCTTATCCCCATTCCTTTTTCAGCCAGGAAACGGCTGCTCCGCCACCAGCGAAGTGCTGAATCATATCCTACGCTGGTCCAGTGATAAATCCCCAGGCGACCTCCTTCGAACTCAATGATCCCATGTTCCTGCATCTCTGTTCTGGAATCAAACGATCCGGACAGCCTGGAAAGATGTGGAGCCAGGTCATATTGTTTTACTGCACCGGTCACCCTCAGTGGCCTGGTTTCGAATCCCAGGTATGACCTCATTACGCTTACGCCATGATAGGCATGACCTGAAAAATCATTGAAGGAAGAATACACTTTTCCGAAAATACCTGCTTCAATTAATTTCAGCTTTATCTGCTCATTGGGACGGCGATGGAACTGTTCGGCTACCTCAATCTTCAATCTTCTTTCCGAGGCGGCAGATATAATGGCGTCGGTCTCAGCAAGATCCACGGCGATAGGTGTTTCCAGCAATACATGCAAGCCAGCTTCAACAGCCATGAGTCCGACTGCACCGTTGGCATCCTTTGCGACAGAAACTATACCCAGTTCCGGAGCAGTTTCATTTATCAGCCTATTGATATCTGTAAACCAGGGCACCCCGAGATACTCACCCAGTTTTCTGGAGGACTCCTCACTCCTGCCCCAGACAGAAACCAGGCTGACTTCCTCCGCCAGAGCATTCAGGATAGGTCCGTAAAGATATGCAGAACGGCTGCCGGTCCCAATAATCGCAACGCTTAAGGGTTTTTTATCAGTCATCATTTACAACCTTATACACCGCATAAGATCCATTACAAGGCAGGAAGAGGCATGCTGGCAGGCCCGGTGGATCCTTTTCATCACGACGGACCCGGTTTTTTGTCCCAGGAAAAAAGCAGTGACCAAAAACACATAGGTATACCAGGCAAAACCAATTTCTGAGACAAGCCTCAGGGCAATAATAAATGGGACCGGTATATGAATGGCCAGGAACCATTGAAATGAGTATGCCTTTACATTGCTGCGCCAGTATCCGAATGGAATATTTATTATGAAAACCAGGAAACTAATGAGAATGAGTGCTAACATTACATCACAAAGATAGGGATTCTAAGACCTTCCTGATAAAATACGGACGTTCAGATGGTTCCAGCCAGCGGGTTACAATAACCATATCATGGTCCGGGCATACAACGATATAATTTCCCCCGAATCCTGCTGCATAATAAAGGTTTTCAGAAAGCCACCACATATACCCATAGCTTTCATTGGCAGGTGATGGCTCCGTAGCCATCCTGATCCATTCTTCGGTGAACAATTGCTGTGCCCCCCATCTACCCTTCCTGAGAAAGAGCAGTCCGAAACGAGCGTGATCCAGGGTATTTATGAAGATGCCACCGCCTGAATGCCCTCCTCCGCTAACAGATTGCACCCATGTCCCGTCTACGTTTACCCAGGAGTCCTCATAGCCGTACCAGCGCCAGGTACTGCTTGCCCCGATCGGATCCATGATATTCTCCTTTAGAATCTGTGGCAGGGGTTTTCTCCAAACCTGCAACAGGGAGTAAGCAAGGACATTGACCCTGACATCGTTATACTTGTAAAATGTCCCGGGTTCATTCAGATCCCGGTTTTTCCAGTCAGTTATCCCTCCTTCGGCAGGGGGACGGTCAGCCCAATCCTGCATTCCGAAAAGATAGCCGGACCAGTCGGAGGACTGGTTCAGCAAATGTTCCCAGGTGATCTGTCCATTGTGCACTCCTTCAAAAGTCCCATCCCAGACATAGTCAGACACCCTGTCATCCACACTGTTTATCAGTCCCCTGTCAATGGCAAGTCCCGCTACCGTTGACAGATAGCTCTTGGTTACACTGAAGGTCATATCCACCCGCTCAATGTCTCCCCATTCGGCCACAATATAACCATTGCGGATTATGAGACCAGTAGGCCCACCTCTTTTCCTGGTTGGCCCAACGATCTCATGATAGGGCTCCCGCTGAAATCCCTTCAGTATAGCTATCCGGAGGTCTCTAGAACCTGTATATTCATTTTCCCTGGCAAATTGAACCGCCGCTTCCAGCTTTGTGGCATCAAAACTCATTTCTATGGGCGATTTCCTTTCCCATTTACCTGCCGGGGGATAATAATCCTGTGCGATCACAGGGAGATTGGTGGCCAGGAACCAGACCAGGAGGATTCCTGTAACTAAAGAAGCGAATGATTTTCTCATCTCATTCCTGTATTCATTTCCAATCCATAACATCACCGCTGTCCGGCATCGGCAGCTGATGGGATCCGGATTTCCTCATTATTTTATTCTCCGCTATAGCAAGTTTTCGGTAGCCCAGGTTAACTGCAAGATAAAAAGCCGGCATCCGTAAATTCCCTAGGATCCTTTTCGCGATACTGAAAATTTTACTGAAGTCGCTCTTGGCTTTGATTTTACCAATCTGTAGTTCCAGCGGTGACATATTCTTAGGCTTGAACACCACAGTATGGTGGTCGTAGTATTCCCATTTTTCATGCAAAAGCCTCCCAGTCTCTTTAAATTTCTTAAATACCTGGGTACCGGGATAGGGAGTTAATGCATTAATTGATGCCAGGCTTATACGATTTTTTATTAAGAATTTTATTGTTTCTCCGAATGTCTCATGTGTATCTTCGTCAAAGCCGAAAATTACAGAGGCCTGGATTAAAATACCCATTTTTAAAATTTTCTTGATACTTTGTTGGGTGTCTTCAAGGCTTTTCAGCTTTTTGTATTTATTGGTATTGGTTTCCAGCACGCTCTCCAGCCCGATAAACAATCCCTTACAGCCGCTTTTTTTCGCCAGTTCCATTATATCAATATTCCGTGCAAATGAAATGGAAGATTGACCTACCCACCTTATCTTCAACGGAATAAGTGCAGTAAAAAGTTCTCTGGCATACTTCTGGTTACCAATAATATTGTCATCAAGGAAAATAAAATTCCGGGCCCCGGATTCCTTAATATCCCTCACTATATGCTTGACAGGTATCAGGGTTATTCTTTTACCAAAAATATCCGTTACACAACAAAAATCGCAATTATACGGACATCCCCGTGATGTTTGCAGGGGTACCAGGTTATACATCCGTTTTTTAGACAGGGTTGAAAAATCTTTAGGTATATACCGGTCCAGATCCGGATTGGGTTCGTGATATCTCTCCTGAAGATTACCGCTTTCAATATCTTCCAGCATTTTTTCCCACACACCTTCAGCTTCTCCAACCACCACAGCATCGGCATGTTCAAGTGCCTCATCAGGCAAAAGCGAAGGATGGATCCCTCCCATCACTACTATTTTTCCTTTTTCCCTGAATGTGTCAGCTATGCGGTATCCCCTGTATGCATTCGAGGTCAAGCAACTGATGGCAACAACATCGCAGTCTTCATCCAGGTCCAAATCCATGTATTCCTCCTCAACAATTTTTACCTCATGCTTTTTCGGGGTAAGGCCTTGAAGTATAAACAATGCCAGTTGAGGTATCAAAATTCCCTTGTTCGTAAATTTGTGCGGGTCCCTGACTGGAGAAACTAATAAGATTTTCATGAATGGATTTTTTGGTTAATAGCTGGCCACCTAACCTGCTTCTGTTCATGATTAGTGTGGTTCGGCTCAATTTTGGGAAAGAAGTAAATGTATCCCTGAATCAGGCTAAAGGTATACGATTTAAATTATTTACCAAAATTCGTAAAATCTGGATTATTAAATTGATATATTACACCTAATCCTATTAAATGATAAATATGAGTAATTCTACGAGGTTTCTTTTTCTATCAGCAAAGATTGGTATTCTGCTTTTTACGTTGATCCTCATTCCTGAAAAGGCATTCTCACATGCTGATAACAAGGAACTGGCCAGAGAGATCCTGGCTAATATGGATTTTGAGGTGGTTTATGACAAGGGCATGGAAATCCTGGGTACAGGATTTAATGCCGGTACCGTATACGCCGAAACCTGGATACGCGATATGAATACCTTCATCGAACATTCCCTTTTGGTCACACCCAGGGAGGATGTCCGGGAAGCCCTGCTCAGATTTTTCTGTTTCCAGGGATTTGATGGCAACATGATCGACGGTTACGTTGAAATCCCAAATGATGAGCAGGTAGATTATTATGCCACTGCAGTGCGATATGATATGCCCGGGTTTGCTTTTCACAAAAATACCGTAGAAACCGACCAGGAAACTTCATTGATACAGGCCATATTTAAGTATATAGAAATTACGGGTGACCAGGCCATCCTCGAGGAAGAAATCAATGGAATGACTGTCCTGGAACGAATGGAATTGATGCTGACATGGCTGATGAATTACCGGTACAATCAGCAGTACGGGTTGATTTGGGGAGCTACGACAGCGGACTGGGGAGATGTCCACCCTAACCATCCCTGGGGTGTTAAACTTGATGAAACCGCTGGGCCGGCTATCGACATTTATGACAATGCCATGTTCCTTATGGCACTCGATGATTTTTTGAAGTTTCACGATGATCCCGAAGTAATTACCAGGTGGAAAGAAACCTATGATCAGGTGAAGGCCAGCACCAGAAAACATCTGTGGGATGAAAAAACCCAGAAATTCATACCGCACCTTTATATTGACTGTCCCCAATTTGAAAACATTGATGAGAACCGGATCTATTATCACGGGGGAACGGCTGTTGCGATCCAGGCGGGACTCCTGGAAAGCGATGAGATCCTTACCTCGCTCAATAAAATGCGTGAGAATGTAAAAGCCGCCGGGGCAATGAGCATAGGCCTGACAATATACCCGGCCTACCCGGAAGGTGCTTTTATGAATAAGGGGATGGGGCCTTATCAGTACCAGAACGGGGGGGACTGGACCTGGTTCGGGGCGAGAATGATCACGGCCCTTGTCCGGCATGGTTATGTCCGGGAAGCTTATGAAGAATTACAACCCATGGTCAGGCGGGTGGTTCAGAACGATGGTTTTTATGAATGGTACACCATTGAAGGTGAACCGAAGGGAGCGGGTATCTTCAGGGGATCTGCAGGCGTGTTAATGGAGGCCATCGATGCACTTAGAGCCTGGGCTCATGAAATGCAATAATTTGGGCGACCCATCAGTATATCAGGAATTGCTTTTGTTAAATAACATTAATTAGTTGTAATATCCATAAATATCAGAACGACCGTGAACAAAACCATTATTGCTTTCCTGTGCTGCATCTTCGCAACTCATTTGTCAACTGCCCACTGCCAGGTACCTGAAAAACCCAACATTGTCATCATCCTGGCTGATGACATGGGCTATGGGGATGTGTCTTATTGCAATCCAACCGCCCGGACACATACACCGAATATAGACGAACTTGCCAGGCAGGGCATCAGTTTTACCGATGCACATACGGCAGGGGCCCTCTGTATTCCTTCCCGGTACGGGCTGCTGACCGGGAGGTATTTTTTCCGGGTTCCGCGGCAAAGGAGCTATTGGGGTTACGGAGCCCCCTTGATCGAAGAGGGACGGGAAACCATTGGATCGATGATGCAGAAGGCCGGCTATACTACTGCCTGTATCGGGAAGTGGCACCTGGGACTCCAATGGCCGGTGAAGGATCCTACCGTACCACAGATCCCTGAAAGGAAAACACTTGGTCCCACCAACACTGATTATTCAGGGCTTATCGGTAGGGGACCTACCACGCTTGGATTTGATTATTCATTTATCATGCCGGCTTCCCTGGACATGCCACCTTATGTTTTTGTAAAAAATGACAGGGTTGTGGATCCTGAGATAGTAATGGTTAATGAAATCTATCCAAAAAGGAAACCTGGGACCAAAATGGTTTGGGACCAGAAATATGCAGGCGAAGATGATATCTATTGGGGACGTGGCATATGGTGGCGCAACGGGGAAATGTCCGCCTCTTTCCGCGTTGAAGATTGCCTGGATGTGCTCGTAGATGAAGGGATCTCATTTATCAAGCACCAGGCACAAGCGAATCCTGACAAACCGTTCATGCTCTACCTG
>SDBS01005061.1_pt1 | contig 12887 bp, 9 predicted proteins | sample 2277091 | NCBI WGS metagenome assembly SDBS01 (sample SAMN10404972, study PRJNA504765) | marine sediment metagenome | isolation source: marine sediment core GS10_PC15, 163 cmbsf | place: Arctic Ocean: Southern Knipovich Ridge | collected 2010 | reverse complement strand
TATCTATACCGGTAAATTTCTCTAACAGCAGCTTGAACATCGGCAGCCGCATCACAAAATTTGATACGGCTGAAAAAACGCTGCCTGAGATACTAAGGTAGCGATTATGACTTAGAACCAGTACGGCACGCCGCAGGCCCCTGCGTTTGACGTACTGGGCCCTGGCCGCTATCATCAGCTCGGAAATATCAACTCCCGATGGGCATTGCATCAGGCAGGCCTTGCAATTAACGCACAAATCCAGAAACTTCCTGAACTCCGGCGATTCAAAATCTTTTTCATCTAACCGTCCTGTTGCCCACAGATGCAGTATATTAATCTTTGCTCGCGAGCTGCCCAATTCCTCACCCATCGCCCGAAACACCGGACACATCCGCAAATCCGGCTCGCAGCTTCGGCAAAGTCCGCATCCGTAGCACTGCTCGAGTTTGACAGCAAGCTCACCTTCTCCAAAAAGCAAATCCGTTTTAACTCTTTCCGGCAAGACCTTATATTCAGCCCGAAGGTTCTTGACCATAACATCAGCATCGGGATTGATGATTTTGCCCGGATTCATCAGGCCGTCAGGGTCGAATATGTTCTTGATTTTGCACAGTAATTCATAATACTCATCACCGTATTGCCCTCGCACGAAGGCCGCTCTTATCAGGCCCTCTGCGTGTTCGCCGCTGATTGAACCGCCTAACGACCAGGCAAGCGAAAAAGCGTCATTCGCAATCGCCCGCATCTTTTCTACTTCAGCCGGGTCGCTCAAATCCAAATACGGCCGAACGTGCAGCAGACCGTCACCGGCGTGACCATAAAAACACATCTCGATATCATAACGCTTTCCGATTTCCTGCAGTCCCGAAATATACTCCAGAAGCCGGGTGTTCTCAACAGAAGTATCTTCTATAAATTCAGTCGGATGTTTATTACCCCTTTTCCTGTGGACCAACGGCCCTGCGTCTTTACGTGACTTCCACAATCGTTCCTGTGCCTTCGGCTCCAAAAAAATACTTCGCCCGCTCGGTGTGGCTCCGAGAAGCCGATCGGTTTTTTCTATTTTCTCTTTCACCTGTTCTTGTGTTTGGCCGGTATGCTCAACCAAAAGAACAGCAGCGGCACCGGCGGGTAGAACATCACGATATTCCGGCAAGGCCTCAAACGCCATATCGATTAAGTTCTTATCCATCAGCTCGCATGCCGAGGCGCCGTTATCAACTATAAGCGGCACCGCCTGTGCCATTTTCTCAAGACAGTCGAACTCAAGCTGCAGCAGACCTTTCGCCGCCGGCATCTCGACGGTCCTGAGCGTAATCTTCGTAAAAATAGCCAGCGTTCCTTCCGAACCTGCCAAAAGCCGGGCCAAATCAATCCTGCCGTTATGGCAAATCCCTGCAATATTGTAGCCGCTTCGGTTGCGCCTGGATTTAGGTTGTGCTTTATTGATAGCCGCTTCTTTGTCCGAGAGGATGGACAGACACTCTCTCGCAATCCAGGCGACCCTGTCGTCCGGTGCCTGTTCCGGGTCAAAATCATTTTTGAATTCAACCACACTGCCGTCAGCCAGGACCGCTTCGATGCTTTCCACATAGTCGGAGATAAAACCGTATTCAAGCGAATGGGCACCGGTTGAATTATTGGCAACGCATCCTCCTACTACCGCCCGATTGGCGCTTGACGGGTCAGGCCCGATTTTCCTGCCGTGCTCAGCCAGGCATTTATTCAAATCGTCCAGTACAACCCCCGGCTCGCAAACTACCGTCTTGCCTCCGTCTATGACATCGCTAATCTTGTTCATATATCGTGTCATATCGAAGACTATACCGCTGCACAGCGACTCACCCGCCAGCCCGGTGCCTGCTCCGCGGGCAACAATTGGTATATCTTTGGCGCCGGCATATTTGACAACGGCAGTCACGTCACCACAGTCATGCGGCGCAATGACGCACGCTGGAATTATCCTGTAAATGCTCGCATCGGTGCTGTATGCAGCCCTGTGCAGTATATCAGCAAAAACATCTCCCCGCACAACTTTAGCCAGATCGGATGCAATCTGCTCCGGTCCCTCGCTCATCGGTTCTTCTATGTCCTTAGGCACTTGTGTTCTTCCTGACTATTACTCGAAATCACGAGGCAGGAACTGGGCTTGGGAAATGGTTCCGCTCATTCGCAGGACTGCAAGGTCGTCTTCGCTGACCTGTCCTTCGATGAATTGTTGAACGACAGAATGGGGATGGTTACGAATATGGTCGGTATCGCCGTCGGCAATAATTTTGCCGTTATGCAGCATAATGATACGGTCCGCTATCTTATAGGCGCTGGTCATATCGTGCGTAACAACAACTGTTGTTACGCCAAGCTCTTTTTGCAGCTTCAAAATAAGCTCGTTAATCACATCCGAACGAATAGGGTCCAGTCCCGTAGTCGGCTCATCATATAAAATTATCTCCGGATTTAGGGCAATTGCCCTTGCCAGGGCCACCCTCTTTCGCTGGCCCCCGGAAAGATTCGCCGGATAAAATTGCTGAAAACCGTCAAGACCGACCATAGCTAATTTGGCCTTTACAAGCTCTTCGACCTCTCTCCAATTGGTTATCTTACAGTGCTGTCTTATCGGAAATATTATATTTTCGGTAACGCTGAGACTGTCAAACAACGCCCCTCCCTGGAAAAGAAAACCGTAATGGGTGCGTATTTTGTTTAATTCATTCTCACTCAGATTATCGATTCGGTGGTCCTTAAAATAAACCTCGCCGGAGTTCGGCCTCAATAACACTATCAAATGTTTTATTAAAACAGTTTTGCCGCATCCGCTGGGGCCGATCACAACGGTCGTCTTGCCTTTCTCAATTGTCAGAGAAATATTATCCAGAACGACATTGCTATCGAACCTTTTAGTAAGGTTCTTGACCGCAAGCACGCCGTTGGAGCTTGTGTCCTTATCGAAATTATTTTTGTATTTCGTTTTCACTTGCTGCTCTCTTTTGTTCGCTGCCTGCCACCGCTTGTTACCGGCGGGGGAACGTTGTCATTAAACCAGGCTTTTAAGCTGCCAAAAGGTATTGTAAATCGCTTTGAAAATCACCGCCAGTGCAAAATCCAGTGCTAATATAGAAATAAAACTGGCCACGAAAGCTTCTGTGCACGCCCGTCCTACGCCCTGAGCACCTTCTTTGCAGGTAAAGCCCTTATAGCAACTGATAACCGCAATAGCTACACCAAAGAACAAACCCTTTATAACTCCGATAGATACATCCCACAGTTCCACACCGTTGGCACTAAAGTTCCAATACGCCCGACTGTTAATCCCCAATTGAATAACGGCTACAAAATATCCGCCGATAATACCCATCAAATCCGCATAAATAATCAGAAATGGCGTAAGCAGCAGGCATGCCAGAACCCGCGGAACAACCAGATATCGTATCGGGTCCGTCCCCATGCTCCTGACCGCATCAATTTGCTCCGTAACGTTCATCGTTCCCAATTCAGCGGTCAAAGCTCCCCCGATACGCCCGGCCAGCATAACCGCCGCGAGCACAGGCCCTAATTCTTTCACAACTGAAATATTAATCAGAACGCCTAAGTGCTCTTCCAGTCCCATACCCGCCAGTTGGTCGTACGCTTGAACCGCCAATACCATCCCCACAAACGCACCCGTTATCATTACAACCGGGACACTGTGAACACCGATGATATTCATTTGTGTCCATATCAACGGGTATGTGCGAGGTCTCAGACAGCTCCGCAAAGACACAGTCATCGTTTGCCAGACAAACCTGCCAAACCGCCCCATATTGCCTACGCCGTCTATTGTTTTAGCACCGATTGTACCAATCATGGTAGTTTTTACTCCAAAGCCAAGTCTCAGAACAAATTGCACAACTCACCCTTAATGGTAAATTGTTAACAGTTGAACATCAATTGTCAATTAAAAAAAGGGCCCATACCAAATTGGTATAGGCCCGAATTGACACGAATCTGTTATATCAAACCCGTTAGATATGAAAGATACGACATTATCTAACGGGGTCAACGAATCAATTTTAATTACCAGGCAAATCTCGGCTTACGGTGCCGGAGGATACAGTCGAATATCATCGAAGTACATTGTACCTGAACCACCAGCCTGCGGATTGTTCTTATCACCTAAACCGAGGGCAATCGTATTGACGTTGGCAAGGTTCACGCCCTGGTCGGCAAACGCTTGCAGTGGGATACTCCATTCTGTCCAGCTGCCTGTCTGTGCTGCATCAGGATTATCATTCGAGACCACCGCGCTGCCATTGAGAGCAACATACAACGTCTCAGCAGCGTTAGTCGAACTGCCTCTGAACCAAATCTTCAGCGTGTCGACACCTTTCTCGGTCCAGTCACGCGGATAAGTCAACGTCAAAGTTGCCTCAGAGTACCCAACACTGTTGTCGTAGTAAAGCGGCATCGACTGGATGCCTCCGTGAACGATAATTTGCTCTGCAAAAGGAGCAATGTCATAACCAACTAAAGAACCGTTTGTCGGGACACCGTATCCGTCTATCCACACGTTAAATATCCTGTTGCTATCGGCCTCGGTGGTGTCAAGGTCATTGTAAGATTCAAAATCATCCACGATAAGGAAATTGGCCGTCGTGAAGCTCCAGAGGAGGCCTGTCCACGGACTGTCGGTATTGGCGTTATTTACCTCATCAATACGCCAATAGTAGGTGGTATCCCACTCAAGCTTCCCGGGGTCATGGTTCTCAGAGCCAAGGTTGCTGGTGCCTTTATACTCCGGCGAGCCGGCATCGGCATTGCGTACGGCGTCTTTATCTGTGCCGAAGTATATCTGATGCGAAGCTGCAAAGATACTCGGCGACCACTTGAGAATCGGTGTCTGTTTTACATCCACAGAGCCGTTCGACGGGTCCAGACTTTCGACGGCACCCTCAGTAGAAAAGCTCCAGACGTTGCCTTTATACGTGCCGATAATATCAAACTCATCGATCCGCCAGTAGTAAGTCTTAGCCATTTTAAGTGTGCCGGGAGTATAGGTTGTAGTTCCCTGAGGGAGACCACCCGCGGCGTTGTTGACATCGTCAAAATTATCACCAAAGTAAACATAGTGCAATTTCGAACCGAAGCCTCGCGTCCAGCTAAGCCTCACATCCAGGTCAACAAGCCCAGTGCCATCCGCCGGTTCGGGTAAATAAGCGGTCTTGGGTGGCATGGTAAAGCTCCAGACATCACCTTTCCAGGGACTATTCGGCTCGGCTTCGTTGACCTCATCGATTCGCCAGTAATATGTCGTGCCCGGAATGAGACCCTCCGGATAAGGAAATCCTGGAAAGCCGATGATATAACTCGTCGTGGCCTGGTTAGCTCTGAATGTATCGCCGGTGCCGTTGGTTACATCGTCTAAATTCTCGCCTAAGTACACATCGTGCGAGAGAGCAAAATCTCCTGCTCGCCAGGTAAGGTTTACCCAGGTATCCTCAATGTAGTCACCATCGGCCGGGTTGGGACCCAAGGCATACGGATATCCTTCGCCTTTCATAACAGCCTGAACCTCTTCATCTGTCAGAGCGCGGTCATAGATGCGGACTTCATCCACAATCCCGTTTAAAAAGCCGCTCGGGCCGCCGCTGTCCCATTCCTGGCCTATTGACCACAGGTTACTAGCGCTAAAATTAAAACTCGCCGCAGATGAATTTTCCTGAACTCCGTCGACATATATATATCCGGTGGACCCGCTCCTGACGTAAGTCATGAAATGCCACTCGCCGTCATCAATAGGAGTGGTGGAGTGTCCTTGTGGGTCGGATACGTCGATAACCAAGCTTCCACTGTCGATAGCCAACCTCATCACGTTGCCACTACTTGAGGTGTTAATAGCGATTAATTCCGCGTCATTGTCGGAGGTTTTGAGCCATAGGCAAAGCGTAATATCGTTGTCCGTTATGTCATCTGCTACGGCATCGATTACGACATAATCGGAGCCACCAAGGTCCAGAGCACTTCCTACTTTTCCTGCCACGAAAGTCGGATTGCCTTCAGGGATGCTATCGTTACCCTTACCGGAGGAGTCCAGAAAGTCGCCGTCAAACTTCCACCAGCCGATAAGGTCTGCCTTGACTGCGCTTGTCAAAACCAGACTCAGCACCAGAACAAAAGAGACCAGATAAATCAATTTCTTAGACATAATAGTCCTCCTTAAAAAATTAAAATAATTAGTAATTTTGCTTTGGCCACACACCAAAACACTCGATGTTTCCGACAAACATCAAAAATAAAAAATCGCAAATCGTTTATATCTGCCCAGGATAACTTTTTTACGATTTGCTGTTAGCCCTTTCCTTTCCGTCGTGGCTCGGCCACGCCGAGACAGGTAAAAGCCGAATCTTAGTTGTTAATTGGAAGGTAAGAAACTTTACTTGCGAAGCACACAGCCTCCATGTTAATTCTGTGTATCCCATCATAGACAATAACTCCTCCTCTATTCGGAAACCATAAGGGTTACATAGGCCGAAGGACCAATAATACTCACATTCAGCTTAATTTATTTATACCATATTGGCAATCTTCCCGTCAAGAAAAATCAATCAAAAACGCTGATACTTACTTGAAAAGTAAGCAAGAATAGGTGCGGCAGGGGTCTGGCGTGTCAAAATAGCTAAAATTCTCGATAAAAATCAATCAAATACGCTGATACTTACTTGAAAAGTAAGCAAGGATAAGCGTGTCGGAAAGGTGGTCTCATGCGTTAAGATAGGTAAAATATCCGAAAGTTTTCAATCAAAATCGCTGAGGGGTAGAAGCAAAAATCAATTTTTTTGAAAAAATTTTAAGTCATTTCTAACCAGGAGCTTACGCTTCCGGCTCCTTTTCAAAATTCGTCAAATTTCGACACAAACACGCAGATAGCTCTAATTATAGAAGCTTGTCCTGAGCGTAGCCGAAGGAGCCAAGTCAATAATCAATTAACTAATTCTCTAATCACTAATTAACTAATTAACTACTCACCAATTCCGTGGGGGAGAGAATTATCAAGGTTGTTCTGTCATTTACGATTTCTGATTGGTTGGTATGGCCATTAGTGGTTCTGGTACTTTTCTACCGCCGTATCAACTATGGCTATCCCTTTCGGCTGATACCGCTCACCCAGGGTAAATACGCTATCGTGGACCCGAAAGATTACGAGCCTCTAAACAAATACAAATGGTATGCCAGCAAAGGTGGAAGCACCTTTTATGCCGTTCGTTCTGTCTGGGACCCCGTAAACAAAAAAAAACGCACTATTAAGATGCACCGGGAAATAATAAATCCGCCTTATCCTCTCGTCGTTGACCATATCAACCATAACGGCCTCGACAATCGAAAAGCCAATCTAAGACCCGCCACCAAATCCCAGAACTGCATCAACAAACCATACATAAAGCAAAAGGGCGCTCACTCCAAATACCACGGCGTAACCTGGCAAAAAAGCAATAAAAAATGGCAGGCACAGATACGGGCAAAGGGAGCACACAGAGTCATCGGATACTTCGACGATGAAACCGAAGCCGCCCGCGCGTATGATAAAACCGCTAAGAAATATCATCGCGACTTCGCAGTCCTAAATTTCCCAGTGTCGTCAAGCCGCTAAAGCCGGAGTTTATCCGCCACTGGCGGAATAAAGCGGCCAAAAAATATCATAAGGAGTTTGCAGTTCTGAATTTCGAATCTGAAATATGAAATTTACAATATAGTTGCGAACGAATGGACATAAAATCTATACAACAACCTTATGTGATTCACATCCCGGAATATAACGCCCGTTGGGCAAATCGAGAAGAATGGCAATGTTTTGCCGCCTTACTGAGCGGCGAAATCTTCGAACTTGTGAATCAGTCCACCCATCGTGAATGTAGTACTCCCCATTTTCCTGTGCTTTGGTCCCAGGTCGATAATTATCCTCAGTATAGTCTAAAGGTCTGTAACGGCAATCAATAACACGTACCTGCCAGCGCCGACAGGCTTCAAGCTTTTTCTTCATCTCAGAATAAGGCAATACACAGTTGTAAATCATAAAAATGTAAATCTCTTTGTGCTTGTATCCCGCCTTTTCAAGCAGACCAATAGCATTCTTAACTTTTGGCCATGTCTTATAACGTCCGTCCCACGCTATTCGTGTATTAACAAAGTGAGCATCCTTCAGCAATTTTGCCCGTTCTTGTGTAAGCAAGCGAAGATCGAAACCACTCTGACTCTCACATCTGAGCGGCTGCCCTTTTCTTGTTCAATACTCCGCTAATTCTCCAAGAATTTTATCAATATGAGGATTCGCAAGAAGATTATTGTCGTAAAAAACTAATTTTCTCTTTTTTATTAAAGGTAGCACTGAATCAACACACGTGAATTCTGGCTCAATCTTCCATGTGCCACAAAAAGTGCATCTTCTCGTACAACCTCTTGAACTATGTATTATTTGATAATCAAGGTCTTCTGGCAAAAGGGAATAATCTGGTGTAATTTTCTCCGCAGCGCCCACCCGATAAAGACCCCTATATATTGTCGCAAATGGTGACCTCTTTTTACAATCTTTGGGCATTAGAGAAGCATATATCCCACCTATCTCAATTTTCGCACTTGGATACGCTTTATGATAAAACTCCGCCGCCTCATGCACATATTTTGACCAATACGTAAATAAGGATGTTATCAAAATCCTATCCGGAGTAAAACCGTAGCGTTTTAGACCGCGCACCAATCTAACTTTATCACATTTTGCATTATGATAGCTACCGATTTTAAGCAATCCGATAGGCAAGAAATGTGAGTGATTCTTGCTTTTAGGAGGTATCGGGAAATCGGGTTCTACTAATAGAATCTTATCCATTGCAATTTTCTCACCTCTCGTGGGCGTTGAGCCAACATCTCAGATTCGTATACACGGCATCTGTTCCTTCCGGACGTGTATCTGTCCCTTAACTACCTCCTTGATATTTAGATTCAATATGTCCATTAGAGTTTGTTCGCTAATTGCGTGCGTGGGCGACGCAAGCTGTGATGTTATTTTGCAGGAGAAGTGTATCATAGGATTGTTCCGAAAACCTCGATAGAAAACGGGTGGATAACAATGGACTTTGAATCCGATCTGTTCAGCCCTGGTTTTTATGAAGTACGGCACGAACAGCTTCTGCCTATACATTTCCTCAGTTTCCCTCGATTTATATTTCTGAATGACACCAGCAATTTTTTCTCTCAACAAGTCATCATACGAACAGAATCCGACCAATTCCGTTTTGATCTTGTCCAGTACTACTTTTAGAGTATGCGTACTATATCTCTTTTCCTTCAGATTGAATGTCAAAAGAAACAGAAAGTCATTTCCCTTCTGCCTCTCGATTAACGACCTAATCGCTTCAACACGCCTGAGCTTCTTATATAGAATCGTTCCAAAGAAATCAAGAAAAACAACATCATACGGGAACTCCAGCTTATTCCCGAAAGAGTCTTTTCCCTTGATTAGAATATCTTGTATGTCGCCAAAAAGTATTGTTACGCTTCCCTCTAGGCCATTTCTCATCACGTTCAAAGCCAGATTCATTCGCTGGCACGGATCGATTTCCACAGCACTGATTCTACCAAGATAGTCGCCCCACTGGATGATATCCCTCATCTCTCCTGATGGCATACCCAGATACGATAGCCTGGTGCCCTTCCTCATATACTCCTTCTTGATAAGGAAGGCATCCGCTTCTCTCATTTGTTCTTTGTTCCTCGTTGATGCGTACTTAGGCAGCATCCAACTTTACTCCTATTTTCTGGGAAATGTCTTAATCAGGTTAACATGAAGCGCCTTAATTATCCTTTCAAGCTCATCTGGGTCATCAACGAAGATGTCTTTCAGTGTGCGCACAGTAGTAAAGTAGACATCAGCTGCCTGCTTGTTTAGGCGGAGCCTCTTGACAATGTCGAACTCCTTGGCCTCCGCCCGTGCTATACTCCGAACGTCAGTAAGCAGTTTATTTGCCCTCTTTACGGTCCTGCCAGCCAGTGATATCATCTTCTTGTCTTCCACGGGTATATTCTTCTGGCGTTTTTTAATGTTTGTCACGACGTTATGCAACTGTGCTATTTTCTCTACACTGAGATCTCTTAGGTATGGTTCCTTTGCCTTGAGTTCTTTCTGTATCGTGGAAACGGTTTCTGCTCCGCGCTGCACGTACTCCTCTGCTCTTCTGATTCCAGAGTTTGCGCGCGCCCTACTATTTAACTCACTTGCAATGACTTTTTCTTCTTTGTAGAAGCTGTCTCTGGCTTCGCTTTGCTCAAAATCATCTCGCTGGGATGTGGGCACTATTCTCGGATCGATTATATACACTTCACCGATAAAGTAGAACGCTAGATGAGGTGAAGTCTCCCAAATGGTTTTACGTGTCAAATAGTTGTCACCTACAGTAAAGTTCTTATACCTATACGTCAATCCGCAGACGTTCGCAGGCTGGATCTGGCCCTTTCCCTGGTTTTCACAATACCAACAAAACGCATGCATGCGTTCCCTCTTTTTGTCCCAAACAATGATATGTTTGTGAGACCTCAAGTTCGATGCGTACGGTTTGAAAATGTCTACACCGTCAACGGAGACAGGCACACAATCGTAATCTTCAACAAAAGTTGCAATGTCATCTTCAATTGCCTTTCCGTAGTGAAAGGACGGACCGAAGGGAACTGGTGCATTATGCGAAATGTATGTTGCCAGGCTTGTTCCTCTAAAAAGTAACTTTGAGTCTTTGCGAATTTCGCTGAGTTCAACCATAGTGTAGTGTGCATTTTTCTTCTCAAAATCCGAGGTAAGCTTAGTTTGTTTAGCAATTAGGCTATTCAAAGGAATGTTCTCTCGTTTCTTCTTTAGCTCATCAACCTCTTTAATCATGTCTTCCGCATTGAAGGTCAACGTATACTTTTCACTTACTCCGTAAGGTGACGTAGTTATGATCAGCCTTTTTGCAACAGAAATGCCCGCCAGCTTTCCTATGCCTCTGAATCCGGCGGATTCACCAATCATTTTCTTTGAAAATCCGACTTTTCTATACTCATTCAATGTATGTCGATCCATGCCAGTGCCGTCATCGAGAACGAAGATAGATGGCTTCTGAATTGAGATCCTTACTTTCCCTGTTCGACCTCTTCCTCCTTTCTTCCAGTTTGCAATTGCATCGAATGAGTTTTGAATGTATTCCCTAACGACGTGAAACTTGTTCGGATATAGACCACCGGCTAAGGCCTTAATAATGTGACCATATGCAAAGTCTTCCCTAGGTGTGATAATTACCTCGCGCCTTTCTCTTTTCTTTGTCATTTCTCTGATCCTCTCTTATCGGCACATCAAATGGGGCCCAATCTGTCTTTCAGGACCCACAAAACCATAATTTCCGTTTTACCCCGTGAGATAATGAATTTTATTTCACCGGGGCTAATTCACTATTCACAAAACAAGATAACTTCTCAAGTTGTAAATCATGCTCGCTGTGGCCAAAGAATAGCTAAAAGCATAAGAAAAGTCAAAGAAAACCCGTTTAATCTGCGTAACTTGTGCCCACGCAGGCTGGTATCCGTGAAATCTGTGAAATCCGTGGTTAGAAAATTAGCTAAATTGCGAGTTTTTTTCTTGACCCATCTCCGAAAATGCCGTATTATAATACATAGTAAGCAACTGTTGACGAATTAGATTGTGGGTTGTCCCGTATCTTGCTTGATGGTTTATTGTTACTTTGTAAAGGGACGTATAAAAGGGGAAAGTTTGTAACTCTTTTCTCTAACGGTAGTTAAGTTGCAAAGACACTATTAGCGCCTGAGAGTAAAACCGAGGGCTAAAGTTTGATTTTAAGCTGTTGATAAGGCGCTGAGAAGTGAATTTAGCGTGAAACGAAATCTGCTTGAAAAAGCGTTCGCTTACCGATGAAGGAGTATTGGTATTGAGTATAAAATCAGCCTATTACAAGAAAAAAATATATCTTCTAATGCCGAAGATGCCCCAATTTGAGGAGATTTTGGCACTAAGTAGCTGATTCTACGCTCTTGCGAAAAATATTTCGTAACTCACAGCCCTTTCTTTGAGGCTTTCCTGCCGGAAATCCCGCAATCTACCCCTTGAGCGATGTTTTTAAATCTATGAGAACTGCGAGTGAAAGGTAGGAATTATGAACACCATAATCATGGGACTCGGGACGCTGCCGACCGCGGCGATTACCGTTATTGCATTTGTTCTGGGAATTTGTCTGGCTGTCGTTGTTTATCAGATTATTTCCAAAGCAAAGGCCAAAATCTTTGAGCAGAACCTACAGCGACAGATTGAGGGTGCTAAGAGGGAAGCGGAGAACATAATTAAGTCGGCCCAGATTGATGCTGCTGCCGAGGCCATCAAGAAAAAAGAGCTATTTACATCTGAGGCCAGTAAAATCCGTGCTGAGCAGCACGAGACCGAAATGAGATTGACCAAGCGCGAGGATGCACTTGACCGCCAGGCAGAGCTGCTCCAGCAGCGCGAAAAATCGTTGAAACATCAGCAAAAAGAGGTTGATAGAAGACTACACAATGTTAGTCTCAAAGAAAAACAGCTTTCTGTTCTGTTGGCACAGCAGAAGAATCAGCTGCTCAAAATCACCGCGATGAACATTAACGAAGCCAAGGAGCTGCTCTTGAAGCGCCTCGAAGACGAGTGCGAGTACGAGATGTCGGCATTGATTCAGCGCAAGGTTGAGGAATCCACCGAAACCGCCGACGAAAAAAGCAGGGAGGTAATCAGCTCCGCCATTCAACGCTATGCCGCTGAGCATACCTGCGAAGTAACTGTCTCGACCGTCGAGATTCCGAATGACGATATGAAAGGCAGAATTATCGGCAGAGAGGGACGTAATATTCGTGCCTTTGAAAAAGCTACC
>SDBS01005060.1_pt1 | contig 12889 bp, 5 predicted proteins | sample 2277091 | NCBI WGS metagenome assembly SDBS01 (sample SAMN10404972, study PRJNA504765) | marine sediment metagenome | isolation source: marine sediment core GS10_PC15, 163 cmbsf | place: Arctic Ocean: Southern Knipovich Ridge | collected 2010 | reverse complement strand
TACAACTGTTTAGAAACATAAATATCTCCTAACTTGTTATGAATATCTGCTCCAATCTTGGATTTATTTAAATTTTCATAAATTTCTAAAGCTTCTTCATAGTACTGAATAGCTTTTTGATCGTCTTGTATATATTCTTGAAAAATTTTTGCGATGTGATACTTCATTTCAGCGATTAAAAAAAAAGCAAAAAGTAAAATCAAAACTTAGGTTTTCCACAACTCGTCTTGATGTGCTTCGATTTCTCAGTATTTTTACGGTATTATCTAATAAAATTAACCTTCACACGAAAATCAGAACTTATTACGCTACGAACCAGCAATTAACAATAACTTTTGTTGGAGAAGATAAGCAAGTTATAAAATCTAAGAAAATTTGGTCGTACGAAAACGTTTTTTACTTGAAATGTTTGCTTGGGTTTTGGTTTGCAATTATTCTGTATTTTTCCTTACCGTATGTTTTTACCTTTGTTCACGAGATTAGCCACGCAATAACCGCTTCTGCGTACGGCGGTCAAGTTCACAGTATTACTATCTACCCCTTTGGAGTAGAATATTATTCTTTACCCCCAGATTATAGAAGGTCTCTTGTTTCCCTGGCTGGAGCATTGGGATCTACGATCTTTGGGTTGACCTTAGCGCTTGTAATCTATAGAAAAAAAAAGATGAAACTTGAGGTGTTTATACCTATATACCTCCATTTAGGGCAGGATATGCTTTTTGAGATAGCTTATTGGCATAACGGCGTTCTACAAGAATTTGGCGACCCGTGGCATTTTTTAACGTATCTTCCGCACGTAGACGCTCTTTTTTTCCCACTTTAAATACTAAATCAATTTAGTTATTTTTTATTTGAAAGCGGGAGTTGCCAAGTCTGGTCTACGGCGCTGGACTTAGAATCCAGTCTCAGAGGAGTTCGGGGGTTCAAATCTCTCCTCCCGCATTTATAAAACAGCAATAAAAATAACATCTTAATTAATAGGTCAAAGATTAGAGTTTTCACACAAGAATAATATTTGCTTTATATCTCACTACATCAGATTACATTGTTATTCCGACTGGTTATTAACCTTTAAATTAGAAATCTTTAGTTTTTTAATTATTATCACTAATGTTATTGCAATTCCTCCTACAAAAAAGAATGTGTCATATCCTAAAATCGCAGCGGGTGGAGGAATTCTCTTTATTACAATGACACTCTCAATTCCAATATTTCCTGCTCGATCTTGTGCGTAAAATGTTATGCTAACTTCTCCTTGAGGAAAATCGTTCCAAGCATCTTGATTTATTATTCCAGTGAAATTAGTGATGAAATGTTGAATTATACTGTTATCTAAAGTATACCATAAGTATTCTAAATCCTCTTCAATTACGGAAAGACTATAATCAGGTGCATTATTTTGAAAAGATTCGTCTGGAGATGGTGAAAGGACAGTAATGATCGGCGAATATGCATCTTTTCTAATTATAACATCACTATAATTGCTATTTCCTGCTAAATCTCTAGCATAAAATCTAATTAAAACGGTACCGTTTTGTAATTTGGACCACTCGTTTTGATCAAATTGATTTTCCGTAGTAAATGTTATATTCGTTCCTCCATTAAGACTATACCACTTTTCTTGAAAATATAACTCAGTTATAGCTATGTTGAAAGTTGGTGCTTGTATTCCGCTTAATTGATTCATACTTGGTGAACTTATTGTGATAATTGGAGCTTGGAAATCGTGAATTTTTATTCTATACATATTTGAAAAATTATTGTTAATGCTAACATATCCTAAGATGTCTTTAGTAAGAAAATAGATATTCAATTGGTCGCTCCACTCTAATGAGTTGATATCAATAATAAAACTCCACCATCCATTGCCTATGTCTGTCATTGAATGATTTACCATCCATCCACTAGAATTTTCAAATATTTTAACCCATAATAGAGAAGTAACATTTAGAATTTCGCACGATATTTCTAAACCTTTATGATAATATTCAGGTTTAGTCGTATTTAGATAGGTAGTAGAAAAATCAAATAATATATCAGGAGCGAATAAATTTTTCTTGATAGTTACTTTAGATACACCTAGATTTCCTAAAGAGTCATTAGCGTAAAAAGTAAGAATTACCGTTCCATTTCCAATCAAATCCCACGATTCTTGGCTAATAAGCCCTATTGACTGGTTTATAGCATAGACTGTAATTCCATTGTTAAACGAATACCAGATTGAATGCAAATTTGCTTCTTCAATCTGAAGTTCATAAGCAAAAGTAGAATTTCCAAAAATATAGTATGGTTCTGGCATACTAATATTAATGCTTGGACGAATTTTGTCTTTCCTCACGATAATTTCTTTAAAAGCGACATTTCCTACAGAATCATTAGCAAAAAACCGAAGAGTTACTGTACCATTACCACAAGCATTCCAAGCATTTTGATCAATACTCCCCGTTGTGCCTACAAAGGTAAAATTGTTCAATCCATCATCTATAGTATACCAAGTAGCATTTAAATTCGCTTCATTAATAGTTAATTCAAAACTAAAGGTTGAATTCCCAAACAATTGATGGACGGTTGGTGATACAATTGAAATGTTAGGCTTTTCAATGTCTTTACGGACTGTAATTTCACCAAATCCAATATTTCCCGCTGAATCGTTGGCGTAAAATCGTATGATAACTGATCCGTTCTCACAATTGTCCCACTCATCGTTATCAACCATTCCGGTTGTTCCATTAAATATGAAATTAGAACCTCCATTTAAAGTATACCACGTTAAATTTAAATTCGTTTCATCGACTAAAACTTCAAAATTTATTGGAGTATAGCCAAATACTTGATTCAAACCCGGAGAAATAATCGTAATATCAGGTAAATAAATATCTTTAAAGACTTGAACCTCGTCATGCCCTAAATTCCCTGCAGTATCATTTACATAGAAATCAATTTTAACTGTTCCGTTTCCACATGCGTCCCAGGCACTCTGGTTTATAATTCCGCTATTATGAGTTAATGTATAGTTTATTCCATCATTTAAAGAATACCATGAAGTATTAAAATCTGATGCGATTATTGACACTTCATAATTTGGCGGGATACTCCCATAAAACGTATTATTTATTGGTTTACTTACACTTATTATAGGAATATCGTCTCCATCTTCCCATATAGGATAATTATCGATTATCGAGACATTATAGAAACTTACTGAAACAAGATATGGTATATCTCCAATTCCGTCATCATCTTCATCTTTTCCCGTATAGTCGTCATAGAAATTTCCTATTGATCCATTATCCCATTCATTTCCTCCTAAAACATCGTCTGCGTTGTCAAAATTCCCAATAAATCTATTTTTATAAAGAAGATTATTAATACTTAAAATTTTATTTATATATATGCCTTCTTGATTATTATTACTTAAATTATTTTCAAAAAGGAGATTATCTCTTGCATTAAAAAGGTGTATTCCAATCTCATTTTGATACGCGAAATTATCGTGAATAGTGTTACTATATGCATCCATTTGTTGCACAGAATTCCCCTTAATTAAAATCCCGACATGATTATGGCTTACCAGACTTTCCGAAATTATGTTATGATGAGGTTCATCAAAACCAGGTTGTATAGAGATTCCCGACCAGTCATTATAATGTGCGTTATTTCCAGTTACATTATTATATCTACAGTCAGAATACAAATATATTCCGTGCCAGTCTCCAGATACATGTCCATTGTTGTTACATATATTATTTAAGATTGTACAAAAACTTGCGCTATACAAGTAAATTCCATTCTTGTTATTATTATTAACCGTATTATTTGAGACTAAGTTGTAATCGCTGATAAATATTGATATGCCTGCATTTAAGTTATCTGAAGCGGTATTGTTAATAATCTTATTATTATGACTTGAAGAAGTTAGGTAAATTCCGGATTGTGCATTGTTTAAAGCTAGATTTTCAAGAACACTTGTATTTAATGTTGAAATTAAATGAATACCATATCCATTTTGGGAACAGTTATTTTTATTTAGGAATCCGTTATTTACATTCTCTAATTTTATACCTGCTCTTGTGGTTCCTGTTCCTGAGTTATAAAGAGTGCAATTTTTAATTCTAAAGAAGACATTTGAATTTTGAATGGAAATACACGTTCGCAAACTTTCACCGTCAATAGTAACATTTTCAATTACATATGGTTCTTTCCAAGTTCCTGATCCATGACACCAATCGTAATTTGCTTCTGTAAAGGACCAATTTTTAGTTGGATCAAGATCATCGATTATTATACTTGAACCAGTGAGATCCCAATAAGTAGCACTTTTTAGTTCATATTTATTCAAATCGACAGGCTGTCCGATTAAGCTTGAAAAATAGTCCAAAAATGAAAGATTAGAAGATATGATAAGAAATAGTAGTAATAACGAAGTAAACTTTTTCCAATTCATAGAGGATCAATTCTTTTTTATCTTTTTTGTTGAAAAAATTTATAACTTCATACTATTTAAAACTATTCAATTATTTCTTTTTATAACAAGAACTTAATTCTACTTTTTTTTAATTCTTAAATATTTCTCATTTTTATTTTTATCCATCATCGTAAACCAAAAAAAAAAAATAAGTTCCAAAATACAATCCTAACTAAAAGATTTATTTAGCTTTTCAAACTTTAAATACTTAAACAATTACGATATTTGTCAGTTTAATGCGGGAATTTCTGCGCAGTGCTTTATTACGTTGTATATTTTTGTCTGGTGTTCTTTTTACTAATAAAGATCGCCTTTCGTATTAATAATTTCGTTAAGAAATATATTCCCGACCTGTCCGACTTAAACTCGACAATACTTCCTTTTGCACAATTAAAGTAAATTGGGAAAAATTTCTAATCCAAAACGGTAAATTGATAAAGCTATTATGTGAAAAAATTTAAATTTATGTTAAATAATCATATATCTATGAACAATCTAATATATAATGGAAATTTCGTTGTTCATTCACAATCTTATGGAAACCAAATCTTTATTTTATTCAACAATTCTCATGAGAAAATCAGAGATAATTCTTATGATTTTTCAATTTATTGTCGGAATATTGATGGAAAACCTCCTAACCCAAATTTTGTAATTGTCCTTCATTTAATTAATCCGATGGGCAAAGCCTTGCAACCCTTTCAAATGAACTTACATCCGAGCAATTTAAAAAATCCAGAGTATGATTTAAAAAGAGCTGTTAAATTTCGTATATCTATTGATTTAAACACTTTATATGAGGAGGAAGGATTATGGCATTATTTTTTTACTATAAAAGATGAATCCAATAAAGACCAATTAATTTACATGCCCGAAAATGGATATATATTAGGTCCAAAGACGAGTTCTCCTCGGAGGATAGCTGTATTTTGTTCACATTCTGTCTCAAGTATTCCTGGTGGAAGATATATTCGTGCTGGCTTTATGAAAAATAATTATGAGTTTATTGCAAGTATTATCTATTGGAAGGAATTGAAAGAAATGTTTCTTTATCTTATCCCAGCACAAAAAATAGAGGGTATGGGTATATCTAATATAGTGGGGATCAAGAAGTTTAAAATGAAACCAACTAAACCTGATTCTAAGTATACAGACATAGTTGATTTTCGCTATGTAATAAATTTCGAAAATTTAAGATATAAAGATGCTGAGTTGGGGCGGTTTAATCATTACTATGAAGGAATTTTAAAAGATGGAACAAAATTATATCAGTATCAGCAAAAATTGTTTTATGATAAACATGAAGATCCAGAGTTTAGTCAGAAGGAGATTTGTGAAGATTTTAAAGAACCCTTTGTGGCTAGTAATCACCCTCAATTAGTTGATTATTTATTTGAAGATACAAACCACTTAATATATTCTCCTAGTTGTTTTTTTACAGAAATAGAAGTACTCCTAAAAGAATCGAAAACGGAATATCAGGTAAAATCTAATTATACTCTAAGATTCGAAGTACTTTATTCAGATTCAATGGGGTGTAAACCATTTGATGGATACCCAAGGTTAATTTTTAGAAATAAGGAATTGGATAAAAATTTTAAATTTATTATGTATCCTAATAACATTATAAGTTCTTTTGCTCAAGACTATAGTGAGGTCTTTGATTCTTATATTTGTGATGTAAATTGGGCTAAACTTCCTAAAGGTATTTGGCATTTTTATTTTGAAGCTAAAAATAGTAAGGGAAATCAGATAAAAAACCTATTAGGGAAAGAAATATTTCTGCGAGTTTAAGTTCAGTAAAAGTTAATTTCGTTTTGTATGGCGGAATCAGAATAGTATTACGACTGGGAACAATCTTTTAGAAAAAAGAAGGCTAAAAAAGTAAACCGACCAAGCGATACGAGAACTGTTAATTCTATTGGGTTTCCGCACGATTTTTTCAAAAAATACTTGACGGTTTGGAAGTCAGAGAACATGAAAAGTAAGAAATAAAACTAATTCTATTTATAACTCTTTAAATGTCTTATAAAATAAGGTTGGTCCAAAACAACAAGGATTAAATAATTTTATTACCTACTATTACGTGAAATATGCCGAAGGACAACTGGAAAACTATTTTTAAGAACCAAGTGAAGCTACGAGAAGAATTGAACGATCGTATTAAGAAGGGAAAATCAAACTTAAAATTTGATCTTCCATACTTGATTGTGTCAGATATCGCTTCCCAATTTTATTCTGAGGTAAAATTAGAATTAGATTACGTTTTAGGGAAAATTAAAACTGAAGCACAAAAGGAAGGAGCAATACTACATGAGCTAATGGCTGAAGACGGAGTAGTCGTAAAGTTTAGAGAGTTGATGAAAAAGATTTCACAAGCAGAGGAATTAGTAATTATGGAAGCCTCCTTTCTTATGAAATTTGACGCCAATATTATCGTAGGAAAGCCTGACGTTATTATATTCAAGAGAGGTATTCCTATTTTTTTATTTGAGTATAAATTTAGCAAATATTCCATTACGTTTCCTAATCAACGAGTACAAGCCCAGATTTATTGTCAAATCTTAAAAGAAGCGGGGTATAACGCAGATTTACTCTGCTATGGGATTATTTTAGCTCCGAGAGATACGACAAAAAAAAGCAATAACGTTAAAAATATCCCTCGAAAAGTTCTTCAGAGAGTAGACCTAACTTCTCTTATACAAGAACAAGAACAAGAAATTCGGTTTGATCAAGTTAAGGTTTTTCTCTATAAGTTTGATTCAGAAAAAGCAGAGACAGATTTAAAATGGGCGTTGGAGTATTGGAAGGGAGAAAGAGAAGTTAAACTCTCGGAATTATTACGCGAATGCGAAAAGCGTAATATTCAAGAGAAAACAATGAATAAACTCGTTAAATCTCGTATACGCGACTAGCGATTATATTTGGATTTTTTTGAACCAGGCAAAGAAGGTAGCTTATCTAGAAACTCCCACACGATCTTGGTTTGTATTAAGTCTTCTCGATTATAAAGAAGGAGCTTTTCTTTTAGCTTACGTTTTTTATTTTTTCTTCTAAGCCTTAAGTAATCGTGATATTTTAAGACTTCACTAACGTTTACTAACAATTTTAAATTTTAAAAGATTTACAAAGAATCTAACATAAAATAAGAAAAAAAAAAAGAATTTTAAGCGTTTATAAGAGCAATCGCGTTTGCTTGCCAATCATTTATCATTTTAGAGGAGATTCCGCTAATCTTGGAGGCAAGTTGTTCGGAATCGGATTCAATTAAGGCGTCAACCGAAGCTACGCCGTTTTTAATAAGGTTCTTTGCCATTCCGGCTATAAGGTCGGCAGAACCCAATTTTCTTATATCTTAAAAGGAACTGGTAATTTTGAGCGCGCGTTCGACACTGAAGCAAAAGCAAAAGTTATGGACAAATTGGTAAAGGGTATCAAAGGTAAAGACAAAATTATATGGAATGGCATCGAAAACTACGCTAAAAAGTACTTAAAAGAGAATGGTTTATATCCCGACGCGTTGGCCTCATATAAATCTGCGTTAAGAACTTCGTTGCAAAGTCAAGTTGATACTGTTTATAAAAACGATGTTTTAATTAATAAAATAAAAGCTGCTTGCAAAACCGAAGAAGATATAACCCTTGCACTTAAAAAATACGATCAACTAATTAAAATCGTTTTTGAAGCACAATTTAAAGCTTTAACGGATAAAATTACAAACAAAGTCGCTAAACAGTATCTAGAAAAGTGTGCTCAACAATTAATATTTGCGAACATCTTAACAACGCTTAACGCTGATAAAAAGAAAGGTTTAGGAGGTATAAGCATCTACTCTTTAGCCTCGGAACTTGATAAGTTTCTAAAAGATTCTCAAAAAATAAAGGTATTCGAAGAAAATTATTTAAAACCTTCTAAACTTCCAACTTCTAAAGCAGCTCTTTTAAAACAGGTAGCTGGAGGATATTTTGATCAAGCGGGACAAGAAAAACCTCAGCTAACCAAAAATGTGGGGATGCTAATAGGACGCCACCAAGAAACTAATGATTTTTTTGGTAATATGCCCAGTAGAATCGTAGAAGCTTTTATAGAAAATAAATTCGAGATACCAAAGGGATTTAACGGCATCAATTACGGAAGTAGAAATCCTCCTTTAGACCTAAACACCCATCTTGGACGATTTAGTAACCTAATCAATATCGAGAAAACTATTTTAGGCGTTTCTAGCGATTGGGCGAACGTATTTGAATCATTCTCAACTGCCACCCCGTCGGATAGAAGATTTTTTGATAACCTTCTAATTGTATTTGGAACCATGTTCTTAGTCAGTCCAAACAAAGGAAGCTCAAACAATAAATTATCTCTAGCGACAGTTAAAGAAATGGTAAATGATTTTTCTTCAACTCAATTTTCTACATTTTTTATAGAAATGGCTGAGGGGTTGAGATCTGGGAATTTCGATTTGCAACGCATTAGAAAATTCGCAGGCACTCTTTGCGGACCCAGTTCTGATCCCGATGTTAATGTAAAACTGTTCATAGAACAATTATTTCTGAATAGACAAGATTTGAATAAATTCAGAAGTATGAGTAAAGGAAAAGGTTTAAAAATGCCTTCAAAATACGCCTTTTTATTTGCTATCGCTGAATGGTTTAGTGAAAGTGCCAAATTAGGGGAAACTGATAGTAAAGACGGGGCCATCGACGCCATTTCAAAGTTCTTCCAAACTTTTAATGATAAAAAACACGCTAATTACGACAAATTTAAAGAAAAAATTGATTCCATTGCTGCAAAATACTATAAATCGGAGTACATAGCAGATTTTGACTATATAAATTTCTATGATGCTCTAAAGGGTTTGTTCTCCAATAAAGAATTTTTAGATCAAATGATACGCAGAAGTAAATCTGGAGTTGGATTTCAATTACTTTGGGAAGACCACGTCACTCCACTATTTGAAGCAATAGATAACGACAATAAACCAATTAAACTAGAAAGAAGTATGATTTCTACTTCCATAAACGGAAAGCCTATTTACGTTTTAGACGGCAATAAATGGGTTAAAATAACAAATTTAAGAAATGATTATTCTTTCGAAGCAGCTCACATTTACGTTTACAACTTGTTAGAAAACGGAGAAAAAGAAGTTGGTATTGCTCGTATAGATTCTATAAACAACGACTTTTCAAATGCAAGAGATTCTTCCGGGAAGGCTATTGATCTTTACGAAGGTTTCGCTACTGAAAGTGACACGATTGTACACGGTGCATGGCTATCCAATGCCAAGGGTAATTTACTGATAAGCAATGTTAATTTAGAAGACTTTAGCGTGCGATCTGAGCAAAATCAAAAATGGTATGAAGAATTCATAAAGATCGAAGGCGTAGAACTGAAAAACTCTCTTTTCATGAGTTATATTATTACTTCAGGTTCTAAATTAACTTGCCTTCTACAAAAAACCGAAGTAAAATTTAAAACCTATGACGCTTATAATCTATTTTTCCCCGACATCACCATAGATCATTTAAAAGGTATTAAATTTATCGAGGAAGAAACTATCATTAAAAGTGAAAATCCAAGTGATAGTTCGGAAAACAAAGTATCTGCCCTTAAAAACTTAGCATTCGAAGTTTCTGAAGTAAAACAAATGGGAGCGGGGATTCCTCGTGTTGTCATGTCTACACCAGTTTTGAATTTACAATCAAAAGAACAAAAACATTCATTAAAGTCATTTGAAAAGGTATTTCAATCAATGAGAACAAAATCCGGAGATGCTTTATACGATCCATCTAGTCCAATCTTTTGGGTTGGACTTAATTTAAACAAACCTCAATACGATTCGCAAGATCCAAATTACTGGGTAAAAATGATTACCAGATTTACAATAGACGGAAATCAAAAAAGTTTAACTAATACTAAAAAGAAAATGTTTTACAACGGATTACTACTTTTAATCCAAAACGATTTGTACAAAAAAGTCGGAGAGAATTGGGTTGTAAATCTTGAAAGTGTATTTATAAAACATCAATATTTACTTTCAGAATCGTTTACTGACAACGTTGATTTTCTAAAAGACGAAACAGATGCAAATCCTGACAACTGGAAGGACGATTTCGACCTCGTTAAGAAACTAGATGTTGTTTTACAAGATATGATGGGTCTCACCGGTTCCGCTTCTTTGGTTTCAGGATTCATGACTTTCTCGGAAACTTCTACTGGAGGGTTCGACATTGACTTCGTCCCGCACACATATGACGATCAAAACATTTTAAATATTCAGTTTGGTCTTAAACAATTTGATTCAAAAGCTTTATTAAGAGGTGATAGAAACCCTCTAAGCTTCTCCTATACATCTTTTTTTGTTAATGGATTTTCCCACACGTTAAAAGGCAGAAAGGATACTCAAAGTGGCTTTGTTGACATTACAATAAATCAGGAAGTCAAACCTTCCACTGAGGTGTTTTTAGACGATTTTTTCGAAGTTTATAAACCACAAGATTATCTTGACTATCGAGAAGCCGTGAATCTAATTCTTGAAGGGTATAAATCTAAAATTTCTGATCAAAAGCAAAAGAGTAAAGCGAATTTGATAGGTCGCGATATTTTTTATAAATTTCTCGTCAAAAAACTTGAAGACATACTGGATATTATTTTCTTACCTTTACCTGACGCAGGATACACACAATTCGATCTATTCCTCGGAAAGTCAGAAATTTGGAAATCAAGAACATTAAAACAAGCAAAATCTTTCCTTAGAGCTTACATTGATCGCCCTTCCTCAATCTTCGATTTTATTGGAACATTGAGAGAAATTCTACGTTCAGGGAACGATGGATACATAAATTTAAGAGCATCTGGAGGATCTGGAGTTGTTTCCGCTTATACAGGTAACCCTTTACTTAATCAAGGTTTAAAAATCCCTATTGCTCACGATGAATTAGTGAATTTTCTCTCGTTCGACAATTTGGGAGATTTATCGACTGAAACTTTTTATACTTCAATTTTCCATTATATTGCTGATACAGATCTTGATATATCGCCACGCGGGTATTCACTAGATATTAATCAATTTTGGGAAATGAATCAAGAAGAAATTGGCATCAAGTCGGTAAAAGCTTATGATACAATAAAAGACATGTTTAGTGCAGAAAACTTAGGCGAGGATCTTTACAAAAAAAGTTTTACGATAAAACTCCTTACTGACAAAGGAGGGGGGATCGCTCAAGATAGTTATTTTTATAAACGATTCAAAAGTCTTGGTCTTACCGAATACAGAATTACTTTTACTCCAATGGATCCTCAGAGCCTTAAAAACGCTATCGCAAGCATGATCACCTATTTATACGCTTTTCCTGATACATTTGCCGTAATAAAACAAGGAAATAAAAATTTCTTGTTTGCTGACATCTGTAACATCCATACGCCTGAATACGTAAGCGAGTCTTCTTATACTGCAACGGTTGGCGGTTCTTTTATGTGGTCAGGAGTTGGTGCTGTTGGATTAACAAGAGAGAAATACAATAACTACATCGCCGACTATAGTGATAACTTTAACGATCGCGATATGCGCTACCTTCTTGGATTTGATAACGCGGATATTGTAAGTCTATTGTTAAGTAAATTCCAAACTATGTTTAACGAACAAGTAGACGGGAATATCGATATTGTTGATTTGAGAATGCCCACAAGCGGATTTGGGGATTTTAGATTTCAGCTAGCCAATTATTATGATTCAGATTTAATTCAAGAGCTAAAAGATCAAGGGATCGAAGTTAACGAAGAAGACGTGGTAGCAGATGTTCGAAATAGGGGAATCCCCGTTGATAATCCCTATAGACTTCAACCTGAAGACAGTAGAATTATTTGGATGGAGCAAGAAAGGTTTTCACATATATTACTTCCCCATAGAGTATTAGAATTCAAAAATGACTTTGATATATGGGACGACGCTACAACTATCGGCAACTTCATTTTTAATGCTATTAAAGGCTTTCCAATCGTCAACGTATACCCAGGGCAAGGGGGACAATCTAAGTTTTATGTTTATGAGATACGCAAAACGAGAAATTTTTTAAAAGTTCTAGTTCACGATGACGGATCTATTATTACAGCGTTCCCTTCTGAGTATAAGAATTAGAGTTCCCGCGCACTGCTTAAGTTTAAATTTAACCTCTTCTTTTTTTTTATTAATTTACGGTGTTTTAATTTTGAGGGTATTTGTATCAGATATTATCGTTAAAAAAAACAAATACGACGGTTCCGATTATTATTGGATAGTTGGGATCCTTCAGAGCGGTATGGAGCTTATTATCGTAGATAATTATTACGACCTTAGGGAATTTGTGGGTCACTACGTTGACATGCTCATATCTTTTATGAGATCTCCCTATTGTGAGCTGCAGAGAGGAATTCGTAACCAAATTTTTT
>SDBS01005059.1_pt1 | contig 12889 bp, 11 predicted proteins | sample 2277091 | NCBI WGS metagenome assembly SDBS01 (sample SAMN10404972, study PRJNA504765) | marine sediment metagenome | isolation source: marine sediment core GS10_PC15, 163 cmbsf | place: Arctic Ocean: Southern Knipovich Ridge | collected 2010 | reverse complement strand
TTTCCTGAGGCTACTATTCCATGTAACCTCAGTTCCACTACATTCTGGACAACAATAATTTGTCAACACTAAACCCCCAACCATTATACATAAACGGTTAACACTGATAGATTTTACGCAAAAAACCAATACAAAGCGGCTTCCTATCACCTACATGAACAATGGACTAAGAGACTCCAAGGTCTACGGCAACACATCAAGTACACTATACAACACAACAATTGTCTTGGTGATCGGCATAGCCTTCATAATCACAGGTTCCCTGATAACAAACTGGAGAGAAGACTAAAACAGCCGTGAATACCGCCTGAACAGAGCAAAGGCACGTAACATACAGATGAAGGTCACGGGTTCAAATCCCGCCCCGTCCACCACTCCAAAACAATTCATATTAGAGAGGTACGTTCAAAACGCAGTCTTTCTTTGTCTCCCCAAATTTGTGCGTTTAGAACACAAGTGTGGGAAGACTGGTTTTGCTTGTTCATCTTGTTCACCAAAACTGTCCTAAAAACGTCTCTTTTTTGCTTATTTAAGCGTTACGAAACAGCTTGTTTGCATTTTTGAAAAACGCTGTTTTCCTTGCCTAAAAAATAAATTAATTGGTAGAACAAAATTTAATCAATTGGTGAAAAAAATAGACTTGTTTTTCACTCCATCTATTTTTTCTTTTTTGCGATTTTCTTGAAGTCGCTGTATTTCTTTAGCAACAATTCTAGAAGTGAATATGTTTGTTGTAATGCAGTTTCTGCATCGTAAACGTAAACTTTTTTCTCATCATATTTGTGGCTTCCCTTTAGGCTTAAAAAAGAATAAACCCCGTGGGCTAATCTCTTAATTGCATCATCATAAATCCCAGATTTTCGACTATGTTTAATTGCAGGGAGATATGGGTTGTTCAGTTATCGTAAATCGAGAAAAAAAGACTGGTTTAAAACATTCAGTTACATTGCACTATATTTGACGGTTCTCGGGTTTACAGGCATCTACCTGCTTCTCTCATACTGGTATGTTTGGATTGCGTTGGCAACGAGTGGCTTGATGATCCTCATCTCCTGGCACGCCAAAGCTACTGCTTACCATTGCCCAAGATGCGGCACCGAATTCGAAATATCTATATTAACTGATTTCTTTAGCCCCCACGGAGGAAACAGGAAGGGTGGTTGGAAGTACTTGAAATGTCCAAATTGTTCCAACCGATCAAGAATGGAGATACTCGTCAAGACAACGGATAAAAAAACAATCCAATCTCAATAATCCCGCAAGAAAAATGAGTCCCATAACCACCGATTGCCAACCATCGACATCGACGGTATGGGGATAAATTTTAACCCCAAACATATACTTCTACTAACTTTCTTCCTCCTACTCCTTCTCATATGCCCTCTCTCTTTACCACAACCACCAACACAACACCACACCGCACAAAAAGAAAAAAAAGAAACTATGACGATAATACAACTCTATATCCTATCGCTACAAGTTTTCCAGATATTATTTCCCCGCATACTTTGCACCGATAATATACACTAAAAGTATGTGGGACACCAGTTGCGGCATTCTTTATGCTTTGTGTTCGTCGTATTGTTTGGCGGCGTATTGAACAATTTCTTGTGCGGTTTCCGCGGTTTGCCACTCTTTTATTTTGACCCACTTGTGAGGCTCTAAGCGTTTGTAGGTTTCAAAGAATTCCTGTATTTCCCTAAGCTTGTGTATATGAACATCCGTGATGTCCTTGACTCCCTCGAATCGTGCATCGTCAACAAGAACCGACAAAATCTTTGGATCAGCACCTTTCTCGTCCTCAATCATCAAAACGCCTATAACCCGAACACGGACAATACAGCCGACCTCTAAAGGTTCATAGCTCATAACCATGATGTCAAGCGGGTCTTGGTCATCGTACCATGTTTGGGGAATAAAACCGTACTCGACAGGAAAAACAACCGAAGAAGGAATCATCCGATCCAAAACAAAAGCTTCCCACTCCGACTTGTACTCGTACTTGTCTCTTGAACCACTCACAACTTCAATAACAGCATTCAGCAACGTCGGGGGCTTTTCCCCCAAGGGGATACCTTTCCAGTAATTCACAGTTATCTACCGACAATTGCAAATATTTACCAGCAATTTAAAGGCTCCGCGCACCAGCTTATGTTCAAGTTGCATACTAGTTAATAGGGTATGTTAGTTTTTCTGCTGACGACCCGTAAAGCAACAAAGCCTAAATAACATTTCAGGGTTAAGATAAACTCGAATTCAGCTATACCCTAAGGACGCAAGACTTAAATCATGACAAATAAGAATCATGATAATGCATGTAAAATTCAGCTTAGATGGACTGTAACGGGTGAGAAACTTGGATAAAAAAGTTAGAAAACTTATTCTTCCATTCGCTGTTCCAGCCAAAGACAGGTACATACCATTCACTAAAGACATGGAGATGGCGGCAATCTTCTATCTAGCCGAAAGAGACAGAAAGAAGGGCGAAGGTCGTGTCGTGAAGAAACCAGAAGAAAAACTGGCTTTCATAGCCGAAACATGCTACCCCATATGGCTGATTCCATGGAAAGGAAGAACCCTCATCTTCGACGGACTCGAATTCACGAATCAGTCAATATCTTACGATGTAATTCCAGACGGCAAAGCCTTCGACAGCGACCTTCAAGCAAGCTCTAGGTCACGCGAAGCCTACTGTGCAGCCCTATCCCAGAACGCCAGCTACTTCCAAAAATTCTCCGGAAAAGAGGAAAAAACGATAGAAGGGCTTATCAGAAATCCGGCGTTCATGCAAGATTTAATGAATTATCTCCAAGACGCAGAGGATGTCGGAAAAGTCGCAACAACAAAAGCGATTTTATCTCCTACGATGGACGCGTCTGAGGTCTCAGCTTCCATCGATAAGCTTTCTGACTTAAGAGACAAGATAGAAGAGGAAATAAAAAACCTAAGCAAAAGCATGAGGTCCCTCAGTAAAGGGACAAGAGAACAGGTGAAAGCTCTTCAAGCAGAAATGAAGAAGACCATGAAAGAGTTTGACAAAAGAATAAAGAAGGTTAAACCCAAAGTAATGAAGAAAATAACCAAAATCAAAGAGAAACGCGATGAAGAGGTCACCAGAATCTCCAAAAAATATGACAGAAAACTCTGCACCCTTCACCAAAACAGGGTTAGAATAGAAAGAGCACTTGAACGTCTGTCAAACGACAGAGAACGCTATGAGGCTGACATAAAAGGTTCCAGAGAAAATAAAGACGAAGCTGACGAATTTCAGATAACCGAAAAACTGGATGACATCAAGAAGAAGATTCCAAGTTTGAATAAGGAAATCAAGGATATTGACAGGAAAATAGAGAACGTTGAGGATGCAAAGAAAATTGAAGTGTCTAGGGCGAGAACGAAACCAGATGATCGCATTGAAGAGGCGATGAAGGATCTCCGGGACATAGAAGCTGCAAAGGAAGCTAGAGTCAGACTGGAACATCAGGAACTAGCAGATTTAGGAGAGAGGACCTCTTCTATAATTAAACAGATTGATGTGATGATTAAAGCAAAAGAGGCTGCTTTAAACGAGGCTAACAGCATGGGCGCCCTAGAAAGAAGAAGAAAGAATGCCCTCGTTTACCTTCCCGTCTATTTAGTTTGTTACAAAACAGAAGTTGGGAAAAGATATGTTGTCTATCCTCCATCATATGTAGGCAGCATGGGAATCAAAACAAAATTGAAGGGCGTCTTCGGAGCCGGAAAAATGAAATCGTTTCTCCAGTCTCGTTCACAAGCTATCGCAGACCTTCTTGACCAGCTGGTGTACTTAACTCAAGAGAATCCCGTGTTTGAAAAGGAGATAACAGAGGCGGGAATCAAAGCTAACATCTTACGAACAACAGAGTCACAGGTAGGCATCAAAAGAGGAGTAACAGAACTAAGAGACGAGGGCTGGATATCAGAAAACGAAGTTCAGGTTCTCAGCCAACACCTATGAATGAAACACGGCAGAGAATAGGGTTTCACGGAATAGAACACAGCACACTTTTTGTATGTTTTAGGATTCGCTTTTAGCCAGTTCTTTTCCCATTTTTTGGCAGATATTAGAGATAACGAGTAGGACATGTGGTGGCGTGAAGACGCTAAAGACTTTGGTGTATCGCGCTGATGCAGCTTTCTTCACGGTCTCCTTTTTTCCTCCAGCTTCCAGATAGCCTTCAATAAAGTTTCGGGCTATGATGCTCGCAGCGTTGGTGGAAGACAATGGTGGACTATAATGTCCTGAATAATACAGAAATTCGGCAATATCCCATGCTTGATTACCATCTCTTGTTGCCTGCTCAAGATCCAATAGGACAATGTCATCTTTTGAGACAATAAAGTTCTCTGGTTTGCAGTCACCCAAGCTGACGCCCAAGCTATGCACCTCCGCTATCTTTCGCCCCACATCCTTCACCAAAGCAGCATCCTTTGTAGTTTTGTTAGATGATATAATCCGCTTGATAGTCTCCACGAGTTCCTCGCCCTCAATGAACTCCTCAAAGATCAAGCGTTTTTGATGGCTGATATAGAAAATTTTGGGAACTTGAAAACCTTTGCTGTGCAGAAACGTGTTTATGGCGTATTCTTTCTCTAGTCTAGATCGCCCAAGCACGGAGAAGGATGTGGTTCCGAAAGACCACAGGGTTAGAGATAACCATTTGAGATTCGACCAATCTATGAATTGTTTAACAACAAATTTTTGTTCTTCACCATTTTTTGTTATAGTAAGAAGGTAGACATCATTCAAGACCCCTCCAATATTCTTGACATTCATCTTCGAAAACTCGCCGTCTGGGATGATTTTTCTAGCCACATCTTCAATGCCAGATTTGTCTGAGAGGGAAATGGGTCCAAGAGGCGTGGGGAGCAGAACGTATTTTTTGGGGTCTTCCAGTCGGGAAATCAGCCCGTCAGCTCTAACTTTTTTGTTGGCTTTCATGAATAGTCTCTGGTCCTGAATAAAGGAACTTGCAGATTCTGAAAAGACGCTGAGAAGAGGAGGGAGTAATAGTCTCTGAATTGACTTGAGAAAGAGAGGAAGCCTCAATTTCCGCCTTTTGACAGCATCAATATGGCTTCGTGTGATTTTGATGTAGCCATCTGAATGGAAAATTATGTTTTCGTTCTCCAGTTCTTTGAGGGCTTTCAGGTATCCCTCCATAATCGCTTCCACATTTTTTCTTCCAAGAGTTCCCCTTGACATGTTAAGGAAACTGTATGTTAGAGGAGGAAATACTCTAGCTCGTCTCATCATAACTTCGTACATGAAGTATTCTTTTTTGATGAGAAACTCGTGAGATGATTCGGGAAATTCTAAGATCAGCTTCTCGAGAAGCTCTGAAACAGTTCTCTTTTTTATTTTCATTTCATGGAGCCGCAGGTATTCTCCGTTCGTTAATGGTTCGTATGGAACAGCGAGTTTTTCGGCGAAGAACTCCCCTAGCCAGCCTTTGTTCACGTCTCTTTCAAAGTCCAAACGGTTAACTGTCAAAACCGAGAATTTGATGTCATCCACAGTCTCAGAGTAGGTGTTTAGGCGGAGAGTGAAGCGGTCAAGAATCAGTAAAACGTTTACGTTAGTCTTTTTGTCGGCATATCCGCAAACCCATGGACCGTAGACGCAAACGGCGGTGATTTGGCGAGAACCAGCAATATCATTACATAGCTTTAGCACATTCTCTTTCAGGAGTTCGTTCAACTGAATTGTCATCTGCGCTCTTTCCGCAACCTATAGATGAAAGAAGTCTCTTTATATGAGACGTTCACGACTTTAAAACATATTCGCTACAAAATAAACCGTATTTTTATGTTTTCGTCTTTTGAGGATAAGCCAATAAAGCAGTTGTAAACTGTAAAAGATGTTGCCAGAATTGAAGCTTTTTTCTTGTTCGGACAAAAGTTTTAATCATGAATAGGCTATCAGACTGTTGGAGGATGTTGTTTCTGCGTCTCAAGTCACTGCTCTTGAAAGCGGTGGAGACACTCAAAGGTGCTATTCAGCGAAACGGTCTGATCATTAAGGCGACAACATTGGCTTTCTTCATAATGCTGTCGCTCGCTATAATTGCCACGATTTTCGTTTTTTCTTTGGCTCCAGAGTTCTCAGACAGGTTAAGTCCGCTCGTACAGTCAACGTTGAATTACGAGGACATTCCAGCTCCATTCACTGGAACGTTCTTTTCATACATTTTCCTAAATAACAGCGGTCATTTCTGGAATCCGATTAGAATGCTTGTTTGGATTCCGGTTTTAGGACCATTATTGCTGGGGCTTGAGATTCTGCTTAACAGTGGACTAATCGGAGTGATAGCTGTGATAGTGGGAGCAAAACAGGGCATAGCTTATCTGATAATAGGATTGGTGCCCCATGGCATAATCGAGATACCCGCCTTTTTACTCCAGTTTGCTTCCATAATTTTGTGGCAAGTGACAATCACTGAGGCAATAATTGCTAAAGTAAAGGGCAGAAAAGTGGAAAGAGACAAAGTTAAACAGAAACTAAAAGACACTTTGATTCTCGCAGGGACATCCATCATACTTCTCATGATTGCAGCTGCCATAGAGACGTATATTACCCCATACATTCTTGGAATATAGACAACCCACGTTCGAGGCTGTCTTTTCTTTTAGAGAGCAAAAGAGTCAGAGAAAATTGGAAGGGGGAAGGGATATTTCGGAGCTTTTCTAGATTGCAACCGATTCAAGAGCGCTTAACAGCTGGCTTTCTGCTTCTATGTGATACTTGAAGTGCTCATTGGGGTCTTTCAGCAGAACATAAATCCAGTATACTCCAAACAAGCCCATGGTTATTATTGTCAGAATCAGATACAAGACAAAACTTCTGTTAGGCATAGCTTCAGTTCTTCGTGGCACAGAAAATTTGATGCCTAATTTGTTCAGTGTCCTGCCGAGGTCCTCCCAGAAACCGTCTTCTCTCCGTTCATGCCTGTAGAAATCCTTCATGAGAAAATAATAGACATACCACTGCGCAAATGGGACAATCGCGGACAGAATCGCCCAAAGTATTGCACTTTTCTCGGTTTCTTCAGCGTTTGCTTCTCGTACGGTTCTTTCGACTGGCGACAGAATGGCTTCCACTTCGATTTCCTTCTTTTTTGCTAGAGAAACGACCGTAACTATGAGGTCTTCAGAAAGAAACTTCTGTCTCTTGAAGTGTGTGTAGCGTCTGTTAACAAGCATGTATGTGAGAACTATTGACACTACGAAGCTGATTAGACCAGACAGCATAATTCCAATCCATGGGAATATTACAAGTCCCGCACCAAATTCATCATTAATATAATTATATGTTGGAACGAAGTGATCAAATGAAGAAAAGTAGTTCAATAAAGAAATAATTGTGTACCCAGTGGCTACAATGCCAATAATTATAGGTAAAATGTAAACTAAAAGCCACGCATTCGACATCTGCCGATCCGATTCGGCTCGCATCCGAATATCTTTCCGTATATCTTCAAGTGAAACACTCACTTTTTAGCTCACCCTGATAATTAAACGAAGTTAATCAAAATAGCTATTAATACTTACGCAGCATCGAATCAATCAAGCACTTTTTTTGTATAACAAAAGAAAGGCAGAATACATCACAAAAAAGATTGCGTGTGCACATTTTCTTCCAGCAGATTATCTACTAAAAATAGTTACTAACACAAAATGGTGACAGAAGAAACACTGCACACAGTTTTTTTGCGTTAAGAGTTCTTCAGTATCCTCGTTTTGATGTTTCCTTCTGCAGCCTGTTTGATGCTCTCGGCTTCTTCCAAGGAATCTACGCTGGTGAAGTACTTGAACCAATTACCAGAAAAAGGAAGCTCTATTTCAATTACATAAGCCATGATACAGTCCCTACCCAAATACAATGAACACACTATCAATATTCAGGATAAATAGTATCCTACCCTAGAAGACATATTCCAAAACTCGATATATCCAACACTTCACGTTTACCAAATATGCCCAAAACGTACCGTTTTCTCAATCATATTAGGAGACTAATAACAGCTGATTGTTGAAAACTAGCTTTTTCTTGGAAAACGTGGAAGCATAAGGAACTGTTCATTGAGGTGCAGGAAAGCATTAAAAGTTGTTGCAGCTATAAACTAGCCTAAGAGTAAATCTGTTTGTGGAGACAAAAAGAGATGGATTTTAGTATCTTAGTGAACAACGCAGAATACATCCTAATCTTAGGAGGATTCATCGCAATCTCTTGGTTCCTACAAAAGCTGATTAGACCCGTGCCAGTGATAGGAACACCCGCAAGCATACTAACAAAAATCGTGTCTTTCTTCGGATTCTTCGTGGGAATAGCCCTGATCGTAACAGGCGCAGCAGCATGGCAAACACAAGCCACTAACGTTGACACCTACACCACATACCTACTTATCATCGCAGGACTAGCACTGATGCTAAAACCAATCAAAGAATTCCCATGGGCAGCCCTACTAGGATTAATCGCAGGCGGATTATGCGCAGGAGCAGTCTACTTCTTCATTGGTCTGCCAGAAACCGTATTCGGAATAGCCTCAATATGGGTCTACGTTATAATCTTCCTAATTCCCGCAGTAATCGTCTACATGGTCTTCAAATTCATAGAAGACGTCCTAAAAATGGTTGGAACAATCTTAGCTTCAAGACCAGTAACATTCATCGTAGGCTTCATGTGCATAGCCCAAGGAATACTCCTACTCCTAGGCAATAACCTATTCACAATACTACTTTCTTAAAAAAACAAAAACGAAAAAAGAAAAAGGGTCTCTTTTAGCCCTTAACAGTAATTTCCTTAACTACACCAGCGGCAACCGTGGTGCCCATATCTCGGACCGCAAACCGACCGAGCTCAGGAAATTCCTTGTATGTCTCAACCGCGATCGGCTGAATAGGCTCAAATAGCACAATTGCGCCGTCACCAGTCTTCAGGAAAGACGGATTCTTTTCCACAATCTGACCAGTTCTCGGATCCAACTTCGCGACAAGCTCCTTGAATCTACATGAAATCTGACCCGTGTTAGAGTGCAACACTGGAGAGTAACCTGCGGCGATTGCTGTTGGGTGGTGAATTATGATTATTTGTCCGAGAAACTCTTTTGCAATTGTTGGTGGACTGTCAACATGACCTGCAACATCTCCGCGGTGAACATCACTCCTCGAGATTCCTCTAACGTTGAATCCAATGTTGTCTCCTGGAAGAGCCTGCTTAACAGTTACGTGATGAGTCTCAATGGATTTGACCTGCCCCACAACTTTCGAAGGCATAAAAATGAGGTTGTCACCTTCTTTTAGAACACCTGTTTCAACTCTGCCTACTGGAACTGAACCAATTCCAGTGATCGTGTAAATGTCCTGAATTGGAATCCTCAAAGGCTTAGTGGTTGGCTTGGCAGGAACTTCCATCTCATCAAGCGCCTCAAACAACGTCGGACCCTTATACCAAGGCATATTCTCGCTTTTCTTGGCAAGGTTGTCACCAGTCCATCCAGAAGTAGGCACAAAACTGATCTTCTCTGGATTAAACCCAGACATCTTCAGCATACGAGACATCTCGTTTTTGACTTCGGTGTATCTCTCTTCGCTCCAGTCTACTGTCGCATCATCCATCTTGTTGATGGCAACAACAATCTGGTTAACTCCAAGAGTATATGCCAGAAAGGCGTGCTCACGGGTTTGCCCACCTGAACCAATTCCAGCCTCGAATTCTCCTCGTTTAGCAGAAATGAGAAGGATAGCAGCATCTGATTGGCTGGCACCAGTGATCATGTTCTTTACGAAGTCCCTGTGCCCTGGAGCGTCAATGATAGTGAAGGAATATTTTGGGGTCTCAAATTTCAGATACGCAACGTCGATGGTCATACCACGTTCGCGTTCTTCTTTCAATTTGTCCAAAACCCAAGCAAACTTGAAGGTTTCCTTTCCCATTTCCTTAGCCTCTTCTGCATAAGTTCTGGCAGTTCTCTCGTCAATTGCACCAGTGAGAGAAAAGAGGTGACCTACGGTAGTTGATTTCCCGTGGTCGATGTGCCCGATAACCACCAAGTTCAAGTGGGGTTTTTCTTTGTTACTCATTTCTTTTTCTTCTCCTTTACTTTTCTGTTCATCCTTACACGTTAGGTAACGTAATTCGTAGAGAAAACAGTTGATTCAGTTATTTTAACTTTTTGAAAGATTTCCCAGATTATACTACATCTTCAGGGAACCTTACAATACACAGCTCCTAGCGTGAAGAACGCGCTATTCTCTCCATCTCGTTACGCTTTTTCACAGCATAACTTTTCATGTCTTTTTTGGCTGCCAAAACCAGCTCTTCTGCAAGGTACTCATCCAAAGCTTTTGGGTTACCAAAAGACTGCTTTCTTGTGCCCTCAGAAAGAAAACGCAAAGCAACATCAACTCGCCTCTGAGGTGACATGTCCACAGCCATATGATAAGCAATACCACCGTAACTGATACGAGTAGTATCCTCTCCAGGAGAGGTCTTTTCTACTGCAGTAACAAGAACTTGTATGGGATTCTGTCCTGTACGAATGTGAATGATTTCGAAGGCGTTCTTAACCAAATTTATGGCTCGTGTCTTCTTTCCGGCGCTACTGCCAGGACGCATAAGATTGTTTATGAGCCTCTCAACTATGCTGACTTTAGCCTTGTGAAACTTCCCGTGCTCATGTCTTCCCATGCTGTGGGGAACATATACGGGTTTAACAGATATGTATTGCTTGAGCCCGGGATCCTCTACCTGAATCCCGTCGAAGCTCCACTTTCCGAATAGTTTAATTTCTTTCATCTTGCTCAAACGAGCCACCTTGACAAAGTTTCTGGGTTAAGAAACCAATATTTAAGGATTGTTTAGAAAACAGCCCCGCTGTTACCGCATAGGCTTCTCTTTTTTACCAAGAACCAACTCATTAAGGGACACCCCATTAACGGTTGAAACTTTCCATCGAACTCCAGGAAGGTCACCCATAGCTCCACCGCGGGAACCACCAATTCCCTCCACCACAACCTCGTCGTGTTCATCAACTACGTTGAGTGCGCCGTCACCAGGGAGAAAAGCGGTTATAACTTTACCGTTCTTGATTAGTTGCGTTCTTACGCATTTCCTGATGCCACTGTTAGGCTGCTTGCATTCGACGCCAACTTTTTCTAATATGATTCCCCGGGCCATAGGAGCGCCCTTTAAGGGGTCAGATTTGACATCTAGCCTAAGCGTTCGTCGTTTGTAGTAAACGTCTTTCCATCTGAAGTGTTTTCGCTTCGCAACGAGTTTTCTTGCGGCGAGTTCGCCTTTTGGTGCTTTGGAGCCCATGCTTTTCTGTCCTCTAGTTATTCTATTCTGGAGTTCTGATATTTAAACAGTCCAGAATGTGGAACTCCCATAAATATGATTCGCGAATAGTTTATTTGGCTGCTGTTGTTCTTTGCTTCAGATTCGACCGGAGACTTGAAACTTGTTAAGCGATGAATTGAGCCAAAAATTGTTTCTTGCTAGAGGATGGGCTTCGATTCTAGAGAAAGCTTTTGGTTATCCAAGGATTAGAGTGAGTCGATAATGATGTCTTTGTCGAACAAGATTTCGTAGGGAGATTTCTTGTAACCGATTATTGGTTTGGTTTTGATTATGATTTTTCCCCATCTTTTGCGGGATATGTCGTATCTGAAATTGTGTGTGTTCGGTTTTAGGAGACATCGATAACCGATAAACCGGCCATTTTGGAACACGAGTCTCATTTTGTCTTTGCATTGAGGGTCTGCGCAGGGGAGCGTTGCTCTCAGCATTGTCATAGTGTTTATTAAGACATGATAAACACGTTAATAAATGTAACGAGTAGAACGTCTGAATCCAGAAACACAAAAAAGACTGATAAATAGGCTAATTTCCTGAAAGTATTGTTCTTGCTTTATCACGTATTGATTCAAGCTTTTCTTTGGAGATTCCTGTTTGCCTTCTGAGCGCTGTTGGATTTTTTTCGGTTAACTGTTTTAACAGGATTATTCCATTAGATGCCAATCTCTTTCTGTTTTCAGTGTTTAATCCCTTAAGAAGGGTTATGGGGTAGAGTTTCTTTTCTTCAATCATTGTTTGTAGGTCATGGTGTGGAGGCGAGCTCCATCCTATGTGGCTTATTCCTCTGCAGTCTGCGTAGCGTTTGGCGTGTTCTGAAAGTTTGGTGTTGCAGATTATCATTGCGTAATCTATTTGTAGGTTGTTTAATCCGAGTTTGTGTCCTTCTGTTACGTCTTCGAATACGGCTCTTGAAATGCGGCTTACGTCGAGGCTTGTTGGAGTGTGATATTTGAAGTGGTGTTTGACTTCTACAAGGCATGTTTTGCCGTTTTTTCTGGCAATAGCGTCGACTTCATGTTCTACGCATCTGCCTCGTATTATCTGGTTTGGGGATACTTCGTAGCCGTGTTCGCTTAACAGAAGCTGGATGAATCTTTCAAAGTCGGGGGCTGGATTTAGCAGGCTCAGAGCCTTCCGCAGGTCAATCTGATGCCTTATCACGGGCTTATGCTTTCTTAAACGCCTGAAGATCATCTGGAGGATTTTCTTTGTTTCTATGCCAGCGTATATTCTCGTTTCGATTCCTTCAGCGATTGACTCGGCAACAGCCCTAGTTGCGCCCATCCTTAGGCAGGTTCGTACAACTTTCCATTTGCTGAATGGTTGTTTTGTTCCGTCAGCTTTTGTCACAAAAATAGTCAACGTGATCATCCACATGTTTATAGCATGGTTATTTGCTAAAAAAGATAACCACAGCCCCGCAGATTGATGTTCTTCGGGAAACGTAAATAAGCAATAAATCTCTTGAGAAATAGCTAAGAACATACCAAATGTGGCCGGGATGAGGTA